>Ga0310122_10000009_pt1 | contig 186831 bp, 160 predicted proteins | sample CB6_Bottom_1051__FD_203503 | JGI IMG/M metagenome (GOLD analysis project Ga0310122, IMG submission 203503) | Marine microbial communities from Western Arctic Ocean, Canada - CB6_Bottom_1051 | ecosystem: Environmental > Aquatic > Marine > Oceanic | place: Canada: Western Arctic Ocean... | reverse complement strand
CTTAGATAACGATTCAATTATTAGTGTGAATTGATTTTTCTTCAATGTCCCGACCTCTCTAGCTTTGGGACAATTAATTATAGTACAAATTCAGAGATCAACAACTAACGCAAATAAAGCCAAAATAAATGAGAAAGCAAATTAGTTTAAACTGCAAAATAAGTATGCCACCTTTTTATAAAAACTACTTTAACATCTCTATTTTCATTGCTGATTCTATTAACCTCCCCTTGGCTAAAAATCCAAAGCTATAAAAATGTAATTAAAAAGTCATAAAAAAGCCCATTTAACAAATTACTCTTAGTTTTAAAAATCAGAGTACGCTTTTAGCGTATCCAATTAAGTGATTTATCTGTTTATACGCCCTATTAATATGAATATTCATTAACTTAGCTTTTGCATTCATTGCTATTTACGACTATAAAATAAAGTGCTAACGCGTTAGTTTTCATTTTCTTAGCGACCAGACATGTACAATAAAAAGACAAAGTCAGCTCAAAATTTTAGCAAAGTGTTAATTCTTTCGTATTTAATATTTAACTCCCCTAGCAGTAAAGGTATGATGGGCAATTAAATTAGTTAGTCTTCTAATTATTCGTGTTGTTAGCTTTGGCAAATAATCTAATAAGACGAATACAGTGAACTATAAAAAACTGGCATTAAGCCAACCTGTTTCATTAACCAATGAGGTATTGCATGAGCGAGAATCATGACAAGTACAGTATTGATAATACGGACTACACCGTAGGTCAAGACAACGTACAAAAGTGGGGATTTGATATACATAACCCTGTATTCGGGATCAGTGCAGGGTTAATAGCACTTTTTTTAATCGCCGTACTAGTGTCAGATGCCGAAGTAGCTAAAACAACACTAAATGGTATCAAAACCGATATTATTAATAATTTTGACGGCCTGTTTATGTGGGCTGCTAACTTCTTTGTTATTTTTTGTTTAGTTTTAATTTTTTCGCCTTACGGCAATATCCGTTTAGGCGGCGACGATGCTAAACCATCTCACTCTCGTATTTCTTGGCTGGCAATGTTATTTGCAGCAGGTATGGGTATTGGCTTAATGTTTTGGGGAGTTGCTGAACCGGTGGCTTATTACACCGGCTGGTATGAAACACCACTTAATGTGGCTGCCAACACCCCAGAAGCAGCAAAGCTTGCAATGGGCGCAACTATGTACCACTGGGGTCTTCATCCTTGGGCCATTTATGCGGTTGTCGCGCTTTCTTTAGCGTTTTTCACATACAATAAAGGCTTACCGCTTTCTATACGCTCAATTTTTTACCCTATTTTAGGTGATAAAGCATGGGGCTGGCCGGGGCATATAATCGATATTTTAGCTGTGCTTGCGACCTTATTTGGTTTGGCAACATCTTTAGGATTAGGTGCTCAACAAGCTTCAGCGGGTATTAACCACGTATTTGGCCTTGAAGGTGGCGTAGGTTCACAAATTCTGGTTATTACAGGGGTGACGTTATTAGCCATTGTCTCAGTTATTCGAGGCATTGATGGTGGCGTTAAGCTACTAAGTAACGTCAATATGCTTATTGCTTTAGTGCTACTGGTATTTGTATGTTTAGTTGGTTTTGCTGTATCTATGGGTAATATACCAAACACAGTAATGGGCTATGTAGAAAACATTATTCCGTTAAGTAACCCACATGGTCGTGAAGATGAAACATGGATGCATGGATGGACAGTATTTTATTGGGCTTGGTGGATTTCGTGGTCACCGTTTGTAGGTATGTTTATTGCCCGTGTTTCACGTGGTCGTACAATTCGTGAGTTTTTAACCGCTGTACTACTTATTCCTACAACAGTCACTATCTTATGGATGTCTATTTATGGCGGCATCGCAATTGACCAAGTTGTTAATGGAATTGGTGCCCTAGGAACTGACGGTTTAACAAGTGTGCCTATGGCGATGTTCCAAATGCTTGATGAAATGCCAATGGCGAACGTTTTATCTTTCATTGCTATTGTTTTAGTACTGGTATTCTTTATTACTTCTTCTGATTCAGGGTCACTTGTAATCGATTCAATCACAGCAGGTGGTAAGATTGATGCGCCGGTACCACAGCGTATTTTTTGGGCTACTGTTGAGGGCGCAATTGCTGCTGCATTACTTTGGATTGGTGGTACTCAAGCGATTGAAGCACTACAAGCTGGGGCTATTTCAACCGGTCTACCGTTTACCATTGTTTTACTATTAATGTGTGTAAGCTTAATTTTAGGTTTACGAACTGAGCCTCGTCCAGTTAAATAACACCCTACATTAAAAAACGCCGCTAATTGCGGCGTTTTTTTTACTCTATTTTTCCTATAATATTTTATAACGTTTCGCTAAAGCCAAATTTCACTTAGTGGCGTATCTAACCGATAATGATAACTCAGCTGAGCTTGCAGTAATTCTGCGGTGGCTAAAGCGTCAGTCAGTGCATTATGGTTTTGATACAATGGCAAGGAATAACGCTCCCTTGTATCACTTAACCGTAATGAGCCTAGTTTTGTATTAAATAGCCTACCTAGTAGCCCTTGACGCGCTCTAAGCGCTCGCCTTTCAATTTCCATAGTGTCGACTAGAGCAAATTCAATCCCTTCTTTTATACGTGTGAGCAGCGCATTATAAAAAAAGTGGCGCTCAATGGCGGCATAATGCACCACCACCACTTTCCCTTTAAGTGCATCAAGAAGTGGAGCTAAAATTCGATTGAGGTCGGGAGCTTCGTCCACTTCTGAGTGGGTAATACCATGGATAACAATCGACTCTTCACTCAAATCTCGTCGTGGTTGTACTACCCAATGGCGGCTCTCTTTACAGTAAATACGATTAACATTGAAAGGCACTAACCCCACACTAACAATATCATCGGTATTAGCGTCCAGACCTGTTGTTTCAAAATCTAGCGCCACAAAAGGTACATCTTTAAGTGGAGCAGTCTGATTGGTAAATGCCTGCTTATAAAACTCCTTAAGCAACGAGTTTTGCGCACTATGTAAAAGCTGCTCGTAACGACGTGGCCAATCTAACGGTGATTTAGCCATAACTTATTTCACACCTGAATGAGCAGAATAACTAAACTTTAAAAAGCTTTGCGCTTTTTCTAAAATCGCAAAAGCTTCTTTTAAATTACTTTGCTCAAATGGTGAGAGTAAATGCGGATCTAAATCATTATCGGGCGCTTCCCCCTGCTCTATCTGCCATGCCTGATGGCGAATACGTACAGTGGCAATATATTCAAATGCATCACGCAAATCTTGTGCTTTGCCTTTGGGTAATAAGTTAGCCTCGATAATATCCTCTAAGCGCTCAAACGAATTTTGTTTACGTGAACCGACCGCTAATGCATGAACGCGAACCACATCAGATAGCGGCGCTGTACCACGACGTTTTAAGTTCATTGAGCGCTTATGTTGGCCATTGTGCTCAAGTACAAAGCCGTTAAAAAATCCCAATGGTGGCGTTCGATTGCGAGCATTAGCAGCAAGGTTAGCTAAAAAGCGTTTATTTACTTTGCTTTCTTTTGCCACCAGCGTTTTAAGCTCATCGGCCCACTTTAACTTACCCCACACACCATCTAAGTCAAAAAATATCGAGCTATTGAGCAGTGCTTGCGGTTTGGGCTCGGCCATCCAGCTAGCAAATTTTTCTTGCCATTGTTCGCGGGTCATACGCCATTTTTTAAACGAGGCCATAATTTCACCATCACAATAGGTATAGCCACACTTAGCCAAGCCATCACACACAAAGTCTGATAAGTTTTGAAAATACTCATCGTGCAATGCCTCATCGAAGCTATTATCTAAAATCAGTGCATTATCTTGATCGGTTACAATTAACTGCTCATCCCGTGCCATTGAGCCCAGCGCAATAAAACAATAAGGAATGGGCGGCTCGCCAAATTTTTCTTCTGCTAGGGCTAATAGGCGCTGTTTAAAGGTACGTCCTATTACTGCCATAGCGGTCCCTATCATATGCGAATTAGCATCTTCGTTTACCATACGCACAAACACATTAGGTAATTGGCGGGCGTAATGAACTAAGTCATCAACCGATTGCTGAGCTAAAATACCGCGTACTAACAATAAGCTACTTTGTGATTCATAGCGTAAAATATCAGATAGCGATATCACCCCTATTGGTCGCTTTTTATGTACCACAGGCAAGTGATGCAAGTTGTCTCTGAGCATGGCTAAAACGGCTTCAAACACATAGGCGTTGCTATCAAGTAGTACTAAACTTGAGGTCATAACCTCTTGCGCAGGCGTATCAAACGTCAGCCCTTGGGCAACAACTTTAGTTCGGATATCTCTATCGGTTATGATCCCGACGACTTGACCGTCATCTTCTTCTGGGTCGTCGCTTATTTGTTTTTCTATGTCAGTGACAAGTACTGAAGAGACCGACTCTTGTGTCATTAAAAACGCGACGTCTTGTATGGGGGTTTGCGTAGTAACTGTGACAACATCGCGATGTAGTAATGATTTAACTTTGGCGGTGGTTAAGTCATTGCTGTCAGCCTGCTCTACTATGGCTTGATGCAAACGTACATTGCCATCTACTTCGAAAAAGTCGGCAAAGGTTTCGTATTTATCGCAGTATTCGTTAAAGGTATTAACGTTAATACAATACGTTAAGGTATCTTCAAGCGCACGAGCTGGAAACCGCACTTTGCGGTTCATCAATAAACCCATTTGGCCAAAAATACCGCCTGTAGCTAAGCGGTTATAGAGTTCACCATTACGGCGTGAAATCTCAACTGAGCCACTCCGAATAATATACAAGTCACTAATATCTTGCCCTAAATGCAGGATATCAGTTTCGGCACGAAAGTAAGCAACCTCTATTTGCATTGCTAATTCGTTCAATGCCTCAGTAGGAAGCGTATCAAATGGGGGATGTTCAACTAAAAATTGGGCTATTTCAACTTGCTCGGCCTGCATAGGGAATCCTTGTGGCGTGAATCTAGTTGAATTGTGAGCCTAATTGGCTATTTTTTCAAAGAAAAATAGCCAATTTACGTAAATAGTTAGCGATTAATTATCTACTTGCTCTAACTCCTGCGCTAATTGTTTTGACTCATCGCCGCGAGGGCTGGTAAAACGTGCAAGTCCTAAATAAATCACCGGTGTTAAATAAAGCGTAAACAATACCGCTAATGCTAGTCCACCAAACACCACCCAGCCAATCGCATTACGCGCCTCAGCGCCCGCACCTGTTGACATAATAAGCGGTAATGCACCCAATAAAGTAGAAATTAAGGTCATGGTAATGGGTCGTAGGCGTACCAGTGCAGCTTGTTCAACCGCTTTTCGAACACTAAGCCCGTTATCTCTTAATTGATCAGCAAACTCGACCAATAAAATTGCGTTTTTAGCGATTAAACCAATAAGCATTACCAGACCAATTTGCGAATAAATATTGAGTGATGTGCCGGTTAAGTACAGTGCTAAAATAGCGGATGTAATACCAAATGGCACAGTAATCATCACCACAATGGCGCTGTTAACGTTTTCAAATTGTGCTGCCAATACTAAAAATACAATTAAAAATGCCAATACATAGGTCATTAATACTTCGTTTGAGGTCTCTTCAAATGTCAGAGCTTCCCCTTTAAACGCTAGGGTAATACCTGCTGGTAATGATTGCTCAGACACTTGTTTTATTTGCTCTACCAGTGTGGCAATAGTTAAACCTTCGGGTAATTCCATGCTTAATTCTATGGCACGTCGCTGAGCATGGCGCTCAAGCTCTGCAGCTACGCCTTCCTCTGTAATATTAGCGACACTACTGAGCGGTACTAATTGATTATCGCGGGCGCTTACATATAAATTTGCTAAATCACTGGGGTCATTAATGGTTTGATTTTGAGCCTGTAACATAATTGGTATTGACTGATCGCCAATATTTAAATCGGCTATATCGTCGCCATTAATGGCAGCTCTTAGGGTAATGGCTATATCACTTAACGATACACCGAGTTCTTCTGCGCGTCGTCTGTCTATATTGACGCGAAGTTGTGGTTGCGATGGCTGATACGATACGCGAACCGGTGCAACTTCAGGTACTGCTTTTTCAAGATCTGCTGAAAACTGCTGTGCAGCTTTAAATATTTCTAAGTAATCTTGCCCCAGCAAAGCAACTTCGATTCCGCCACCTTGGCCACGTAAGTTTAAACTATTAGCCCCCCCTGCGTATGCAGGTGCTCCAGGAATATTCATTAAAGGCTGTCGAATTTTATTGATGATTTCTTGTTGACTAAAGTTGCGTTCATCCCAGTGTTTTAAAGGCACAGTAATAAACACAATATTAGGGTCCCATTGACCAACTACTGTGTAAATAGATTCAATTTCACCGCTTTCGACGAAAGGCAGTAAGGTGTCTTCCATTTTAATGGCTTGCCTGTCCATAAAGTTTAAGCCTACGCCATCTGGACCACGAGCAAATATTCTAATTTTACCGCGATCTTCTGTTGGTAGTAACTCGTTATCTAAGCTCATATACAACGCACCTGAACCACCAGCCACTAATAAACAAGCAATAAAGGTAAGCCACGCATGATCGAGTACTTTATGAATTGTTTTGGTATATAAATTAGCAAGTACGTTACCAAGCTTAGCAAATGGATGAAAACCGCCTTGCTTAAGCTTTAGCTTAGAGGTAAGTGCCGGCACTAACGATAACGCAACAAAGCTTGATATGATCACAGCACCGGCAAGAACACCGCCAAACTCTCTGAATAAACGCCCTGCTGTAGAGGGTAAAAAAGCGATGGGAACAAACACAGCTGCTAACACTGCCGTGGTGGCTATAACGGCAAAAAATACTTCACGGGTGCCAACAACCGCTGCGGCACGCCTGCCTAGCCCTAATCCACGTTGGCGTTGAATGTTTTCACTCACTACAATCGCATCATCAACGATTAAACCTGTAGCAAGTACCAATGCGAGTAAGGTTAAAATATTAATGGAAAAGCCCAGTGCCCATATCAGTGCTAACGAGCCGATTAATGCAACCGGAATGGCAAATGCGGGCACTAAGGTTGCGCGCCAAGAACCAATAAACACCCATAAAGTGATGATAACTAGCAGCACTGTCAGCACTAATGAGTTAATAACTTCATCCACTGAACTTCTAATAAATTGTGCATCATCTGATGTGAGGGTAAATTCCATCTGAGGAAAGCGTTCACGCATTCCCTCTATAAGCTTTAGAACTTCATCTGATATTTCTATGGTGTTAGATTGCGCTTGGCGGATAATTTCCATACCAATAACGGGTTTACCATTGAGCCTAACCATAGAGCGTGGATCTGCCGGGCCAAAATATACCGCGGCGATATCGCTAATACGGGTATCACCACGAATGATAATATCACCGACTTGATCTGGTGTGACCGAGGTAGCATCAGCACGCACAATGATTTGCTGATCGTTTGATTTTAAACTTCCTGCAGGCACATCAAAGGGAGCTTGCCTGAGAACGTCAGCAACATCAGGAATAGTTAAATTAAAGCTACTGAGCTTAAGCGGATCTATACGTACTCTAAGCACTCTTTCTCTATCACCGTTTAAGCGCACATCAGCAACACCGGGAATAGTTAAAAACTGTGGTGCTAAGTCAACATCAACTCGCTCGGTTAATGCCTCTAACGATAAACTCTCACTTGATACGGTGAGTGATACGACCGCCTCAGCATCATTATCGGCTTTTATAATAGATACACGCTCAACCTCTTCTGGGAGCTCTCTTTGCACTCGCGAAACTGACTCGCGTGTTTCATTAGCGGCATCATCCAGATTAACACCAGGTCTAAATTCAACCACAATACGTGAGCTGCCTTCTTCACTTTGTGCACGAATAGATTTAACTCCACTCACACGGGCAACAGCACCTTCAAGTTTGCTGGTGACTTCAGTGTCAACGGTTTCTGGGGAACCACCTGGAAACGAAGCTGATACCGTAATACGCGGCCTATCTACATCAGGAAGCTCTCGCACTTCTACGCCAGCTATAGCGGCGATACCGGCAATAATTATTAATAAATTAAGCACCACAATAAGTACAGGGCGGCGAATTGCCATAGACGGCAAGTCTTGCATCATAGGTTGCTGTTTCATGGCTACTCCTGCGTACTAGCGATAGGTGCAGTAAAGCTTAATTCTTGATTGGCTCGCAAGCGCTGAACGCCTTCAACAACTAACGTATCGTTTGGCTGTAATGCCCCTGATACGAGTAAGCGCCCTGCCAAGCGTTGCTCTATTTTCACATCAACCCGGGTAGCTTTGTTATCCACACTCGTCCACACATATGGACCCGTTGCGCCCCACAGTAGTGCTGCTTCAGGAATAGCGGCAAAGCGTTGACCTAATACTTCTATATGTACTCGAAAACTCATACCCGGTAAGAATTGTTGATCTTTGTTATTTAACTTTGCTTTGACTCTTAAGGTACGAGTTTGTGGGTCTATACGTGAGTCTAAATAAGCTATTTCTGCCTCAACAGGCGCTTGCGATTGCCATGGGAACACGCGTACACTAGCATTATTTCTGAGCATCGCAATCGCTGATTCAGGCGCGTTAAAATTAATGTATAACTGGCGGGTATCATCGATGCTAGCAATCATTGTTTGTGTTGTGATTCTGTCACCCACTTCAATGTCAGTCAGCCCCATAGTGCCATTAAAAGGGGCACGGACTTGGCGGTCTTCTAATTCAGTTTCGGCTTGAGTGAGAGTAACTTTTGCAAGCTCCACGATGGTTTTTGCATCATCTACATCACTTTGCGGAACAGCTCCTTTAGCTTGGCTTTGTTTTAAACGTTTTAAAGTTCGCTGACTATCTGCTAATTTTATTTTAGCCTCTTCAAGGGCCGCTTTTTGCCTACGTGAATCTAGCTCAAGTAAAATATCACCTTCTTTAACCTTATCGCCAGGTTTAAAATGAACCGCTGCTACTTTGTCACCTACGGCAGGATATAAAATAACAGAATGGATAGCTTCAGCATTACCAACAGCCTGAACTTGCTGTTGGGCTTGTTCCATAGCGATATTTTCAACGACCACGCTAGCACCAGTTACTGGCAAACTAACCGATAAAAATAAGGCCGTTATGCCCATTAAAAGATTTTGCGACTTCAAAGGATCACCCTAATTAATTATTATTTCCATTATGTTACGCAGTTTAACACCTCTATGATCAATAAATAGCTTAGTACGACAAATTAGCAAAACAACACGCTGAAATTAAACACCCACGTATTTACTACACATTCTTACACCAGCCTACAAAATCACCACATATTTTGTGCGTATTAAACACTATGCTTTGGTCATTAGAGTGAATATACAAACGAGTATTTATGAATAAAAGCATAATTTTAGTTTTACTACTTAGTGGCTGTGCATCACAAGGAGTTGATCGTACTAGTCAAAATCAATTAATTAAACGCTATTATGCATCTGTTGAGTCAGAGCAAAAAGTAACACTTTCCTCAGAAGTTGGAACAGGCATAGCTGCGGGAGCGGGTTTTGGCTTTGTTGACAGCTTAGATGGCAACAGCGAAGAAATGATTGGTGGCGCTATTGTCGGCGGTTTAGTTGGAGGGTTATTTACTGCATTATTTGAGGGAGGTAATACGGCTTATCAGTATAACTTATACGCTGCTGATGAAGGTGAATTTACGGTTATTCAAAAGAAAAAACTCGATAAAAACACAGAATGTGTTCTTGTAAATTCAGCTAATAAAATTACACTTACGCCGATAGATAAAAGTTATTGTATTCGTTGATTAAGCTCAAAGTGAGTATCAAACCTTTAAGCTGCTAAGCAATGTAGCTCGCTATTTATAAATTACTTTTAAATAAAAAACCTCAGTATTTACTGAGGTTTTTTAATGAATAAATAAACGCGTGGTATTATTTATTTCGTTGTGCGTCTTTTTGCGCTTTTTTTGCTTCTTTACGTTGCTGTAAAGCAGCTTGTGCTTCGTTACCAATGTGGCCTTCACCGCGTGCTTGTGCCAATTCTATTTGCTTTTGACGCTCAGCAAAACGTTCACGCTGCTCGTCGGTTACATCATCAATACAATGATGACACGACACCCCTTCCATGTATTCAGGCTTTTGCTTTTCTTCTTCTGTGATAGGCATCCGACATGCGTGACACTGATCATATGAGCCTTTTTGTAAGTCATGATTTACCGCGACACGGTTATCAAATACAAAGCACTCGCCTTCCCACATGGTTTCTTCTTTTGGTACTTCTTCTAGGTATTTTAATATGCCGCCTTCAAGGTGGTATACCTCATCAAAGCCCTGCTCTTTCATATAAGCTGTTGATTTTTCGCAACGAATACCACCTGTACAAAACATAGCTACTTTTTTATGCTTTTCTGGGTCGAGATTTTCTTTGGCCCACTGCGGAAATTCGCGGAACGTCTTCGTGTTTGGATCGACCGCGTTTTGAAACGTACCAATTTCAATTTCATAATCATTTCGGGTATCAACAAGGATAACCTCTGGATCAGAAATAAGGGCGTTCCATTCATTTGGCTTAACATAACTGCCCACTACTTTTAATGGGTCAACGCCCTCAACACCCATAGTCACGATTTCTTTTTTAAGTTTTACTTTAGTGCGGTAAAACGGGCATTCGTCATCATATGATTCTTTAGTAACAATATTGTCTAAATTAGGCTGGGTGTCTAACCACGCCAGTAAGTTATCTATGCCTTCACGTTTTGCTGAAACAGTTCCGTTAATTCCTTCTGCGGCAATTAACAAAGTACCACGCACGTCGTTTTGCTCCATTACATTAAGTAAAGGTTGGCGAAGTGCTTCAAAATCAGGTAAAGAAACAAATTTATACAGTGCGCACACAACAAAGTGATCGCTGGTTACATTATCTTTATGGATAGCAGTCATGGTTTTCCTATTTTGCCTTTAAACCCCGCAAGGGGCGTTTACCGAATCGTAAATCCGGCGCATATGGGGCGCGTATTTTACGCTTTTTTTATTTAAATGCAAAAAAATGGATGATAATGCGCTTTTTACTGTTAGCGCAGTGGCTCAGTGGGCTATAATGCGCGGATAAATTTACAAGACTTGCTCATATTGGAGAAATATACATTGCATTTTACTGATCTTGGGATTGATACTCGCCTAGAAACACAATTAGCGCACCAAGGGATCACCCAGCCTACCGATATTCAAGCTCATGCTGTGCCAACGGCACTCGCTGGACATGACATTTTCGCTCAGTCAAAAACTGGGTCAGGCAAAACTTTAGCGTTTTTATTACCTGCAGTGCAGCGAGTAATGAAACAAAAAGCACTCAGTAAACGTGATCCTCGTGTACTTATTGTTGCTCCAACTCGTGAGCTTGCAACCCAAGTGTTCACCCAACTACGGTTACTTATTGCCGGTACCAATATCAAGGCAGTTAAAATTCTCGGTGGTGAAAACTTTAACGACCAAATTAAAGCACTGCGCAACGACCCACATTTTGTGGTTGCTACACCAGGGCGCTTAGCCGATCACTTAAAGCAACGCTCTTTACAGTTAAGTGGCTTAGAGCTACTTATATTTGATGAAGCTGACCGTATTTTGGATTTAGGTTTCACCGACCAGCTTAAGTTAATTAATGAACTGGCAGATCACCGATTACGCCAGACCCTATTGTTTTCAGCGACATTAGATCATGCTCAAGTAGATGCCCTTTCGCGTAATTTATTAAAAAAACCAAAACAAATTATGCTCAGTGCAGCCAATGAGCAACACAGTGATATTAAACAAACATTGTATTTAGCCGATCATCTTGATCATAAAGAAGCGCTACTTGAGCATTTTCTTAATCAAGACAATGTAGGGCAATGTATTATATTCACCGCTACACGTGCTGATACCAGTCGCTTAAGCGAGTCACTAAACAGTAAAGGCTTTAAGTCTGTCGCATTAGCAGGTGATTTAACCCAAAGTAAACGCCTTGATATTATGGATGCGTTTAGTCGTGAGAACTTTAAAATATTAATTACTACAGATGTTGCATCTCGCGGACTAGATTTACTCAGTGTGACCCATGTTATAAATTTTGATTTACCAAAACACGCTGAAGAATACGTTCACCGAATTGGACGCACAGGCCGTGCTGGTTTTAAAGGCAACGCGCTATCATTTGTTGGTCCTAAAGATTGGGCAAGTTACTTAGCAATTAAGTCATTTTTAAATGACGAACTGTCGTTTGCGGTGGTTGATGGTTTAAAAGCGAAATTTAAAGGCATCAAAGAGAAAAAAGTGACGCCAGTTAAACCGATTAAAAAAGTAGTGGCTGACAAAAAGCCACAGCAAAAACGCAAAGCAAAACCTAAAAAGCCAGCAGCCCCAATTAAAGCACCACTCAACATTGATGGTGATACCCCGATGCGTCGTAAAAAAAAGCCTGAGCAGGAATAATTATGAGTTACCTTGGAACTACCCAAACCCTATTTGTAAAAGAAGTCAGTAACGAAGGTGCCTATTTAGATGGCCATGACTTAGGTGAAGTTTTTTTACCCAAACACGAGATTAAACATGAACTTGAAGCTGGCGATAGCATCAGCGTTTTTACCTTTTTAGATAACGCAAACCTGCCAACAGCAACAACTAAAAAACCACACGCACAAGTCGGTGAATATGCCCTACTGCGCGTTAAAGAAATAAACAGCATTGGTGCTTTTTTAGATTGGGGTTTAGAAAAAGACGTGCTAGCACCGTTTAATGAACAAAAACCGCGTATGCAAGAAGGTTACTCGTATTTAGTCCGTTTATATCTTGATAATGCTAGTCAACGAATTTGTGCTTCAACCAACTTTAATCGCTTTTTATCAAAAGACGAGCCGCAATATAGCCACTTGCAAGAAGTTGATTTAATTGTGGCAGGTAAAACCGATATCGGCTACAAAGTACTTATTGAAGAATCTCATTTTGGTGTTGTATTTTACAACATGGTATTTAAAAACCTATTTGTTGGTCAAAAGCTCAAAGGGTTTATTCAAAAAGTACGTGAAGACGGAAAAATTGACGTCATACTTGAAAAGCCAGGTATGGGTAAAGTCAGTGAACTTGGCGAAAAAATTATGGAAAAACTAAAAGATGAAGGTGGCATATTAGCCATAGGCGATAAGTCTGAACCTGAATTAATTAAAAAAGTATTTTCGACCAGTAAAGCAAACTACAAAAAAGCCATTGGTGGGTTATTTAAACAAGGCTTAATTGATATTGAAGCTAAGTCTATTCGTTTAAAATAATTCAATAAAAAAGCCACCTAGGTATAAACTTAGGTGGCTTTTTCGTATCTAAAATTTATAACTTAATGTTTTTGTAAGGTAAGGTACAACGTGAATATTGATTTGAATATTCAATTAATTCTTTCTTAGACGTCATATTTAACGGCGCTAATCTAAAAACTTTTTTTGTACACTCATTCTGCATTTCATCGTGTACATCAACACACTCTTTGCTACTTATATTAAGTCCAGCTAAAACACTTTCATTTGTATAGCACAAATGCTGAGCATAATTTTGAGCGATTTTTTTAAACTTAAACAAATCAACGGGGTAATCAGATACCAAATCAGTAACATTCGAAACATCATCATACATTTTAGTTGAAAAAACATATTTATTAACAGCAAAGCCACTAATGATAATTACCACTACAAACATTATTAAACGCAAAGTTAGTTCCTCACTGCATAGCCGTAATTAAATGTAGCACAAACAAAAAGAGTTGTAATAAACTCCTTATAATTATGCAAACTTTAAGTTTAAGCTATTGATTTATTTACATCACTCAATACTTGCACCGGGTTTTGTGCCTGAGTAATAGGACGCCCTATTACTAAGTAGTCACTGCCAGCTTCAATGGCTTCCTTAGGTGTCATAATACGTTTCTGATCGCCCGCATCACTACCAGCAGGACGAATACCTGGGGTTACTAGTTTAAACTCGTCTCCCAATGCTGCTTTTAAACTTTGTGCTTCTTGTGCTGAACACACTACACCATCAAGCCCTGCTTGCTTTGTTAGTTTTGCTAAATGCATCACTTGCTCTTGTGGTGATTTACTAATGCCTAAACGTTTAAGCTCTGCTTCATCCATGCTGGTTAAAACGGTCACTGCAATCAATAAAGGGGCTTTATCGCCAAACTGCTCAAGTGCATGCTTAGCTTTATGCATCATTTCAAAACCACCACTTGCATGAACATTAACCATCCACACGCCCATTTTAGCCGCCGCAGTTACCGCTTTAGCAACGGTATTTGGAATATCGTGGAACTTTAAATCTAAGAATACATCAAAACCTAAATCAACCAGCTCTTTAACAAATGCAGGGCCAAAATAAGTGAACATTTCTTTACCCACTTTTAATCGACAGGTATCCGGTGATAACTGTTTAACAAAAGCTAAAGCAGTTTGCTGATCATCATAATCAAGAGCGATAAGAATTTTTTTTGATTGTTCGAAAGACATAACTATCCTACTAGTGAGCGAAAAGTATAAAGATTAAAATCCGTCTAAGCCTCTGCTAGGCACAATGGTTTCCCAATGTTTACACGAAGGGCAATTCCAATAAATGGTGTAACTTGTAAAGCCACAATGCTGACATTGAAAGTCAGGCTTAGTAGCAATATATGAGGTAACAAGTTTATCTATTTGATTAAGCACATCTTTTGTATTTTTATTTTCGGCGCTCATTAACTGCAATAAAAAACTAAAACCACGAATTGTGGGCTGACGTTTTAAACTATCAGTTAAAAACTCAAAGGCTTGTTCAGTGTGGCCTTGCTCAAGCAACGCTTGGCAATGCTGTATTTTTATCATTACTCCACCTTTTTCTAATAACTCAGCAACGAGTTCATGAAACTGATGGGTTAATTTTAGTTGCTTATAACTATGCGCTAACTTATCAATAAATAATGGCGCAAAAAAGGTAAATTGGCAGATAAGTTCTCGCCAATAATAAATTGCTTTAACGTAATCCTCTTTTGTATAGGCAGACAAACCGAGTTCATATAGAGGTCTGATTGTTTTAAAGTTTAAGCTAATAGCTTTGCGCATAAGTTGAGGGTTATTACTGGCAATAGCATGTTCACAGTAAAAGTTTGCGATGGCTTTGAAGTGTTGCTCTTTTGAAAAAAGCTCAGTATGCGCTTCAAACATATTAATGCCTTTTTCCCATTCACGGGTCTGTGAATATAAGGAGATAATTGGCTCAAGAGCATCTTCATGGTTATTTTTTACCAGCCATATTAAATGTTCTTCTGCGCTATCGAGTAAACCTGCCATGATATAGTCTTCGGCTAATTCTAACCGACTATTGGCAGCTTGTTTCTCGTTAAGGCTTGGGTGTTTTAATAGCAATTCATGAATTTTTATTGCGCGGTCGAGCTCACCACGGCGGCGAAACATAGTGGCTAAGGTAGAATAGTGTTCTACAGAGTCAGCAGCTACTTCGAGCAAATTAATTAAATGCTCAAGCCCCTGATCTTCTTCTCTGTCTAGTAAAAACTTTAAGCCTTTACTGTATTCAGAAGTTATTTGACGATTAAATTGATGAGCCTGATTTTTCGCACTGTTTTTCCCCATGATCCAGCCATAACCGGCGGCAACAGGAAGCAGTAAAAACAACAGCTCAATCATAATTAGGTATCTTTGTTGGCAATACGCTTTTTATTATCTTTTTCAGGCGTTAATTGCTTTTTTAAACGGTAATTTTGCCACTTTAATTGCGTAAACAATTTAAAGCTCACAAAGCAACCCACTACAACACCTAACAAAAAGCAGATACTTATTATAACGGCTAAAGGTAATGTATTACTGGCTATTATGTAGTTAATTTGTGTTAATTGTGGATTTTGCGAACCCAATACAAATGCACCAATTAAAAATAGTGCTGCCAGAATAATTTTTAATACCTTGAACAAGTAACTACTCCAATAAGTTTACTAAGCAATGCTCTCGTTTACACGGTCACGTAGTTCTTTGCCTGGCTTAAAATGAGGTACATGTTTACCATCTAACTCTACAGTTTCACCTGTTTTAGGATTTCGACCTGTACGAGGCGCACGGTAATGCAAAGAGAAACTTCCAAAACCTCGGATCTCAATACGATCTGAAGAAGATAATGAGCCGGCCATTTGTTCAAGAATTTCTTTAACAGCGTTCTCAACATCTTTAACAGGAATATGTGAATGTTGTTCAGCAAGTGTTTCTATCAGTTCTGACTTAGTCATAGCGTTTCCTTAAAAAGAAATAGTGGAAGGGCATAAACTGCCCTTCCAATTAAAAGACTATAATTAATTAGTCTTTTTGTGCATTTGCGAAAGCAGCTGCCATTGCGTTTTCGAACACTGGCTCTTCTTTCTTAAGCTTCTCTAGTACTTCTTTCTCTTCTGCTTCGAAAAGAGCTTTAACAGATAAGCTTAAAGTGCGGTTCTTACGATCAACACCAACGTATTTAACTTCGATTTCGTCGCCTACAGAAACAACAGTAGTTGCATCTTCAACGCGCTCTTGAGCGATATCAGCTACACGGATGTAACCTTCAACGCCTTCGATAAGTTCAACAGTTGCGCCTTTCGCATCAACTTCAGTCACTTTACCTTTAACAATAGCACCTTTTTTGTTTGCATCAAGGTAGTTATTGAATGGGTCAGCTTCGATTTGCTTAACACCTAGAGAGATACGTTCACGCTCTGGGTCAACTTGCAATACGATAGCAGTGATTTCGTCGCCTTTCTTGAATTCACGTACAGCTTCTTCGCCAGGTGTATTCCAAGAAATGTCTGAAAGGTGTACAAGACCATCAATACCACCGTCAAGACCGATAAAGATACCGAAGTCAGTGATTGATTTGATCTTACCAGTAACTTGGTCGCCTTTGTTTTGTAGACGAGCAAATTCCTGCCAAGGATTAGCAATACATTGCTTAAGACCAAGAGAAATACGACGACGTTCTTCGTCGATTTCAAGAACCATAACTTCAACAGTGTCACCAAGTGAAACAACTTTTGAAGGGTGGATGTTCTTGTTAGTCCAATCCATTTCAGAAACGTGTACTAGACCTTCAACGCCTTCTTCGATTTCTACGAAGCAACCGTAATCAGTAAGGTTAGTTACACGACCAGAAAGTTTAGAACCTTCTGGGTAACGACCAGCGATAGCTGCCCATGGATCTTCGCCAAGCTGTTTAAGACCTAGAGATACACGAGTTTTATCTTTGTCGAATTTAAGAACTTTAACTGCGATTTCGTCGCCAACATTAACGATTTCTGAAGGGTGCTTAACACGCTTCCACGCCATGTCAGTAATGTGTAGTAGACCATCAACACCACCAAGGTCAACGAATGCACCGTAGTCAGTAAGGTTCTTAACGATACCTTTAACTTCTTGACCTTCAACAAGGTTAGCAAGAAGCTCTTCACGTTCTTGTGAGTTTTCTGATTCGATAACTGCACGACGTGAAACAACAACGTTGTTACGTTTTTGATCAAGCTTGATTACTTTAAATTCAAGCTCTTTGCCTTCAAGGTGAGTTGTGTCACGTACTGGACGAACATCAACAAGTGAACCAGGTAGGAAAGCACGGATTGAATCAACTTCAACAGTGAAACCGCCTTTAACTTTACCGTTGATAACACCAGTAACAGTCTCTTGCTCTTCACATGCTTTCTCAAGACGGATCCACGCTTCGTGACGCTTCGCTTTCTCACGAGAAAGGATAGTTTCACCGAAACCGTCTTCGATTGCATCTAGTGCAACATCTACTTCGTCGCCAACAGCAACTTCTAGTTCACCAGCAGCATTTTTGAACTGCTCTGCAGGGATAGCACTTTCTGATTTAAGACCAGCATCTACAAGTACAATGTTGTTCTCGATTGAGATTACTGTACCTTTAACGATAGAGCCTTGCTCTGCTTCAAAACCCTTTAAGCTTTCTTCAAATAACTGCGCAAAATTTTCTGACATACGAATATACGTCTCATATATTAATACCAATAAGCAACCATGCTGCATGGGGTTGTTAAAATAGCACTGGCGTCCTGCTGGTGCATAAAATGTGTTTAGCTTCGTTTAGGAAGCTTACCTTCAGAGATGCTTGAATCTAATAAAGTTATAACTTTATCAAAGACTTGCTGTGCGTTGAGTTCGCTAGTATCAAGCTCAATCGCATCCTCTGCAGGTACAAGCGGCGCAACGGCGCGATTCATATCGCGATCATCACGTGCTTGAATGTCTTGTAATAGACCACTTAGTGTAACATCAAGCCCGCGCTCATTCAACTCAACAAAACGTCTGCGAGCACGTTCTTCTGCGCTTGCGGTTAGAAATATCTTTAATGGCGCATCAGGAAACACAACAGTGCCCATATCGCGACCATCAGCAATTAAGCCATTTTCAGTTCTAAACGCACGCTGGCGACGAAGTAACGCTTCACGAACTCGTGGCAATGCCGCCACTTTAGACGCTGCAGCTCCCACTTCTTCATTTCGAATAGTGGTTGTTACGTCTTCGCCTTCTAAAATAATCTTTCCTGCATTAGTGTCACTGTCTATCAAAAACTGCACATCAAGATTTGCAGCTAATGGAACAAGTGCTTCTTCGTTATCTAACGCAATTTGGTGATGAAGTGCTGCAAGTGAAAGTACGCGATAAATTGCACCGCTATCTAACACATCCCAGCCTAATTTTTCAGCCAATAAGCGACAAACAGTTCCTTTACCAGAACCACTTGGGCCATCTACGGTGATTACGGGCATTAATAACGCCGGCATTTAAAACCTCCTTCAATGCACACCAAAATAAACCGCCACATTATACGTCAATTATTAAAGATTATCCGCTTTTAGTATGTAACTTTTTATAAATACTTATAAATAGCCTATTTACTGACAGATGCTAACACGTTGAAAAATGTTGGGAATGTCTTGTAAGTACAGGCTGGATCGTTAATAGTTATGGGCTTACCCCCTACTGCCACCATTGCAAAGCACATGGCAATACGGTGGTCATCATAGGTATCTACAGCCACATTATTAAACTGTTTTGGCGGTGTGATCTCAATAAAGTCATGCCCTTCAACTACTTCAGCCCCTACTTTTTTAAGCTCAGTGGCCATAGCGTGTAAACGGTCAGTTTCTTTTACTCGCCAGTTATAAATATTGCGAATTGCCGTTGGCCCTTTTGCAAACAAGGCAACTGTAGCCAGGGTCATTGCAGCATCAGGTATTGCATTAGCATCAATATCAATACCGTTAAGCTCACCTTTACGAACAACTAAACGTTCGTCATACCAATCAATTTTGGCACCTACTTGCTCCATAACGTTAGCAAAACCAATATCACCTTGAACTGATTTAGCACCGACGCCTTTAATTTCTATTTCGCCGCCGGCAATTGCTGCAGCAGCAATAAAGTAAGAAGCAGATGAAGCATCCCCTTCGACCATAATTCGCTCAACGGCTTGATACTGTTGTGCACCTTTTACAAAGAAAGTACTGTAATTGTCATGCTCAACGGTAACACCAAAACGCGCCATTACATCAAGAGTAATATCAATGTAAGGCTTAGACACTAACGTGCCTTTAATTTTAATTTGAGTATCACCTTTAAATAACGGTGCAGCCATAAGCAACGCAGTTAAAAATTGGCTTGAAATACTACCGTCAATTTCGACTTCACCACCGGAAATTTTCCCGCCGACAATTTTAAGTGGCGGATAATCTTTATTTTTTAAATAACTAACATTACCACCTAAGGCTTGCAGTGCATCAACTAAGTGGCCAATTGGTCGCTCTTCCATACGTGGCTCACCAATTAACTTATACTCCCCAGCAATCGCTGCAAGCACGGCCGTTAAGGGACGGTATGCTGTACCTGCATTACCTAAAAACAGTGCTTCAGTTGGCGTTTTAAATACGCCACCTACACCTTCTACGGTCGCGATGGTTCGCTCATCATTAAGTGTCACATTCACACCGAGCTGCGCTAAGGCGCCCAACATATGGCGAATATCATCACTGTCTAATAAGTTTTCTACAACCGTGGTGCCGTTTGATAGTGCAGCCAATAATAGAATGCGATTTGACAAGCTTTTCGAACCCGGCAGAGTAACACTGCCATTAACCTGTGAAATAGGCGCTAAAGAAAGTTGCTCCATTAGCTGTTCTCCTTTGCGAAAGCCGCCATAAAATCAACTAATGCTTTAACCCCTTCCAGTGGCATTGCGTTATAAATACTCGCGCGCATACCGCCAACAATACGGTGCCCTTCAAGCGCTAATAAGCCCGCTTCTTTTGACTCTTTAACAAACTTATCATTTAGGCTTTCATCAACTAACCAAAAAGGCACATTCATACGTGAACGACAATGTTTTGCTACCTTGTTGGTGTAAAAATCAGACTCATCGATAAAGTCATAAAGCAGCTGAGCTTTGGCAGTATTATGTGTTTCCATGGCTTTTACACCGCCATTTTGCTCAAGCCATTCAAATACTTCAGCTGCTAAATACCATGCAAATGTAGGTGGAGTGTTAAACATACTGCCTTGTTTTGCTTCAAGGGCGTAATCCAAAATACCTGGCTTAGCTAGCCCTTCACGCTCAAGTAGCGTTTTACGAACAATTACGATAGCAATACCCGATGGGCCGATATTCTTTTGAGCACCTGCGTAGATTAAATCAAATTGATTAACGTCAATTTCGCGCGATAGAATAGTCGACGACATATCGGCGACAATCGGTGCTGTTGGGTGACTGGGTACATCAAAAATCTCTAGACCATCTACAGTTTCATTTGGGCAGTAATGAATATATGCAGCATCGGCTGGTAAAACCCAATCGGCTACCTGCTTAATAGAAAATAAACCGTTATCATCATTACGTACATCAATTGTGTGAGTTTGAGTAAACTTATCGGCTTCGCTAGTTGCACTTTTTGACCACACGCCGTTTTCACAATACACCGCTTTTTTTCCATCAACGTGGAGGTTTAAAGGTACGGCACTAAATTGACCTCGACCACCGCCGTGCATAAACAGCACTTCAAACTCATCACTAATATTCATTAAGCGACGTAGACTAGCTTCACACTTAGCCGTTAATGCTAAAAATTCTTTACTGCGATGGCTCATTTCCATTACTGAAACGCCAAGCCCTTGCCAGTCTAAAAACTCTTTTTGTGCTTTTTGCATTACAGCCGGTGGTAACATTGCAGGACCCGCACAAAAATTATAAATACTCATTACCTTTTCCTCATTCCAGTAATTTAACTTGAATTAAACTAATTTAGTTTTTTTCAACTATATAAAAAAAGCGGCCAAGGCCGCTTTTTTCAATCTCAATTATTCTGAAGGAGGATTATCATCCGCTACTTCATCTATAACCGCATCTACTGTTTCAACGTCTTCGATATCAATCAAGTCACTTTCAGTCACTTCAATCTCTTCTATACGTTGTAAACCAACTACTTGCTCTTCGTCAATAGTTCTGATCAAAATAACACCTTGGGTGTTACGTCCAACCGTAGAAACTTCATTAACGCGAGTACGTACTAAGGTACCACGATTCGAAATAATCATTATTTCGTCGTTGTCATCAACTTGTACAGCACCAACAACGGCACCATTACGCTCACTCACCTTAATTGATACAACACCTTGTGTTGCACGACTCTTAGATGGGTAGTCTGCAAGTTGAGTACGCTTACCGTAACCATTTTCTGTCACTGTTAATATTGCACCGTCATTCTTAGGTACAATCAGTGATACAACACGTTGTTCGTCTGGCATTTTAATACCACGAACACCCGTTGCAGTACGACCCATAGGACGTACACCTTTGAAGCGAATCTCAGGCTTACCTTCTTCATCAAGAACAGGGTTACCATTTTCATCAACTACCGTGGTTTCTTCAGCTTCTTTAAAGCGTACAACTTTACCCGCATCAGTGAACAACATAATTTCGTTGCTACCATCGGTAATATCAACACCAATTAAGCTATCACCTTCGTTTAAGTTAACGGCAATAATACCGCTAGCACGTTGACGGCTGTATGCAGTCAATGGTGTTTTCTTAACCGTACCAAATGCTGTCGCCATAAAGATGTATTTATCATCTTCATAATCACGTACAGGTAAGATAGCTGTAATACGTTCATCTGCTTCAAGCGGTAATAAGTTAACTATTGGCTTACCGCGCGCTGCGCGACTTGCAAGTGGTAACTGATACACTTTAAGCCAATATAATCGACCCGCAGTAGAGAAACATAAAATAGTATCGTGGGTATTAGCAACAAGTAGACGTTCAATGAAATCTTCATCTTTCATCTTAGTTGCTGACTTGCCTTTACCACCACGACGCTGCGCTTCGTAATCACTTAACGCTTGATACTTAACGTATCCTTCGTGTGACAAGGTCACAACCACGTTCTCTTCGTTAATTAAGTCTTCAAGGCTAATATCGTGTGCAGCGGCATTAATTTCAGTGCGGCGCTCATCACCATATTGCTCTTTAATTTCAACTAACTCATCACGAATAACTTCCATTAAACGTTCCGGACTTGCCAAAATGAATAATAGTTCAGCAATTAGGTCTAGTAACGATTGGTATTCAGTAAGAATTTTTTCGTGCTCTAGGCCCGTTAGTTTGTGTAGACGTAGGTCTAAAATTGCTTGAGCTTGTTGCTCAGAAATATAGTACTGACCATCACGAATACCCAGCTCGCTTGCTAACCAATCTGGGCGGGCAACATTGTCTTCACCGGCTTTATCAAGCATGGCTTTAACATTACCTAATTCCCAAGGACGCGCTGTTAGTGCAACTTTTGCTTCAGCAGGTGTTGGTGACTTACGAATAAGTTCGATAATTGGGTCAATGTTTGCCAGTGCAATCGCTAAACCTTCTAGCGTATGCGCACGGTCACGGGCTTTGCGTAAATCAAATACCGTACGGCGAGTAACAACTTCACGGCGGTGAATAATAAACTCTTCAAGCATTTCTTTTAAGTTGAAACACTTAGGCTGGTTATTAATTAACGCAACCATATTCATACCAAACACAGTTTGTAACTGAGTTTGTGAATAAAGGTTGTTCAAAATAACTTCACCTACGTCACCACGTTTGATCTCAATAACGATACGCATACCGTCTTTATCTGATTCATCACGTAATGCGCTGATCCCTTCAATCTTTTTATCTTTAACTAGCTCAGCGATTTTTTCAATCAAACGGGCTTTGTTAACTTGGTAAGGGATTTCATGAACAATAATCGTTTCACGGCCAGTTTTCTCATCGGTTTCGATGTCAGCACGCGCACGCATGTACACTTTACCACGACCGGTTTGATAGGCTTGTTCAATGCCTTTTTTACCGTTAATAATGGCCGCAGTTGGGAAATCAGGCCCTGGGATGTAATCCATTAACTCAGTAATAGTTAATTCAGGGTTTTGAATAAGCGCTAAACAGCCATTCACTACTTCTGTTAAGTTGTGTGGCGGGATATTTGTCGCCATACCAACAGCAATACCTGACGAACCATTAACTAACAGGTTAGGTATTTTAGTCGGTAACACATCAGGAATTTGTTCTGTGCCGTCGTAGTTAGGCACAAAATCAACCGTTTCTTTTTCAAGATCGGCTAATAATTCGTGCGACATTTTTGCCATACGTACTTCTGTATAACGCATTGCCGCTGCTGAATCACCATCAACCGAACCAAAGTTACCCTGACCATCAACTAGCATATAACGTAGTGAGAATGGCTGAGCCATACGTACGATGGTGTCATAAACTGCACTGTCGCCGTGTGGGTGGTATTTACCGATTACATCACCGACCACACGGGCCGATTTTTTGTAAGGCTTGTTCCAGTCATTACTAAGCTCGTTCATTGCAAACAAAACGCGGCGGTGAACAGGTTTTAAACCGTCACGTACGTCTGGTAATGCACGTCCTACAATTACACTCATGGCGTAATCTAAGTAGGAGTTTTTTAACTCGTCTTCAATATTGACTGGCAGAATTTCATTGGCGAGATCAGTCATTTGATATCACATTCCTTCAGTATCAGCTCTTAACAACCCATTATTAGGTATTAAGAGTGTTTGTTATTATTTCTAAGCAACCATGCTATCACAATTAATTTTAATTTACAGGCGCAAAACTTTGCGATTTATCAATTTAGCCCTATATAATGGCCTCAGATTGACGAGGAAGTATTTTATGACCGAACATCAAAATGTAGATAACGCAGAAATAGCAAAGTTTGAAGCCATCGCAGAGCGTTGGTGGGATTTAGAAGGCGAATTTAAGCCGCTTCACGAAATTAATCCATTACGATTAGATTTCATCGCAGACAAAACTAAAGGATTATTTGACAAAGAAACCCTCGATGTAGGATGTGGCGGCGGTATTTTAAGTCACAGCATGGCGCGAATGGGGGCAAAAGTAACAGGTATCGATATGGGGCAAGAGCCTTTAACTGTCGCTAAGTTACACAGTTTAGAAACAAGTGTACCCGTTGAATATATAAAAGTACCTGCTGAACAATTTGCTGATGAGCACCCTGAGCGTTTTGATGTGATTACTTGTATGGAAATGTTAGAACATGTCCCCGACCCTGCTTCTATTATCCATGCAGTCGCTAAATTAGCAAAACCTGGGGCCGATGTATTCTTCTCCACCCTTAATAAAACCCCTAAAGCTTACTTATACGCTATTGTCGGCGCAGAAAAACTGTTAAAAATGGTGCCAGAAGGTACCCACGACCATAAAAAGTTCATTAAACCTGCGCAATTAATTGCATGGGCAGAACAAGCAGGGTTAAAGGTACGTGCCAGTGCAGGATTAAGTTACAACCCACTCTCAAAGCAATATACGGTTAATGATGATGTTAGCGTAAATTATATGCTGCACTTTGAGAAGTTAGCGTAATGACAAGCTCACAAACATCTACTAGCCCAATTGAATATCAAGCATTGCTATTTGACTTAGATGGCACTTTACTTGATACCGCTGATGATTTAGGCGCTGCACTTAATAGTGTGCTGCATAATCACCAACAACCACAAGTGGGCAGTGATATATATCGACCCGCAGCTTCAAATGGCGCAGCAGCATTACTTGCTGCTGGTTTTAAAGAAGGCTGGGGGCAACAATCGCAAGAGCAACTTTTAGCAGAGCTAGTTGCATACTACGCTGCCAATATTGCCACCCATACCCAATGCTTTGTCGGTGTAGAGCAATTACTTATTGCCCTTGATAATAAAGGGATCCCGTGGGGCATTATGACAAATAAGCCTAGCTTTTTAACCGATCCTTTAGTCAAGGCGATTCCTGCATTAAAAAATGCGCAAATTGTGATAAGTGGTGATACCTTAGCTGAGTCTAAGCCCTCACCCCTTCCTTTATTACATTGTGCTGAGCAAATGAGTGTTGATCCTTCGCGCTGCCTATATATAGGTGATGCGCAGCGAGATATACAAGCAGGTAAAGCAGCGAATATGCACACCGCTACCGCACTGTGGGGATATGTACCGAGTGTGGACGAGGCACTGGCTTGGAATGCAGATTTTAATTGGCATAGCCCTATAGATGCTTTCAACCACATATAGTGCCATACCAATTAATAAACACTACATATTGTGATTGTGTTAGTTTTTACGCAAAGCTTGATGATAAAAAAAGCAGACAAAATTTATTTTTAAAAAGCGTAAATTTAATCTTTCCTTAGTTGATTTTTACAAATTTCAACTTAACCGAATGATCAAAGGTTAATGCCTACTAACACAATTACGTTATCCCAACGTTATCCACAATCAGAGCGGTTTCTGTCCCTTGCAAAAGATCACAGACCACACTATCTTGTGATCTCTAATTTGAACAACACCAGATATTGTGGCTAAATGTTATTCAATTAAATTTACCTATGCGGTAGAAATAACAATAAAAGAATAGGCACTGGGCGTTTTGAGTGCACTCATTGGTCAAAAATATTTAATTCCCAAGGAATACAGGCAAAACTATGAACCAACAGTTATCTGTAAGCAAACGTGACGGCCGTAAAGAGCCACTTGATCTAGACAAGATCCATCGCGTTATTGAATGGGCCGCCGAAGGTTTAAACAACGTTTCGGTTTCACAAGTTGAACTTAAATCACATATTCAATTTTATGACGGTATTCGTACTAAAGATATTCATGAGACGATTATCAAAGCCGCTGCGGATCAGATCTCAAAAGAATCACCTGATTATCAGTATCTTGCTGCTCGTTTAGCTGTATTCCATTTACGTAAAAAAGCGTATGGCCAATTTGAGCCACCGCGTCTTTTTGACCACGTTACTAACATGGTTGAACAAAAACGCTACGACGCCCATTTGCTTGTTGATTACACAGAGCAAGAACTTGATGAACTAGATACTTACTTAGATCATTCACGCGATCTTAACTTTAGCTACGCAGCAGTAAAGCAGCTTGAAGGTAAATACTTAGTACAAAACCGTGTAACCGGTGAAATTTACGAAAGCGCGCAGTTTTTATATATATTAGTAGCAGCAAGCTTATTCTCAGATTATCCACGTGAAACGCGTATTGATTACATCAAACGTTTTTACGATGCGGTTTCACTATTTAAAATTTCTTTACCTACACCAATTATGTCGGGTGTGCGTACGCCAACGCGTCAGTTTAGCTCATGTGTACTGATTGAGTGTGGCGACAGCTTAGATTCAATTAATGCGACTTCATCAGCCATTGTTAAATACGTTTCTCAACGTGCTGGTATTGGTATAAATGCCGGACGTATTCGTGCATTAGGTAGCCCTATTCGTAACGGCGAAGCGTACCACACAGGTTGTATTCCGTTTTATAAGCACTTTCAAACAGCGGTTAAAAGCTGTTCGCAAGGCGGTGTACGTGGCGGTGCAGCTACTTTATTCTACCCGCTTTGGCACTTAGAAGTAGAAAATCTGCTGGTACTTAAAAATAACCGTGGTGTTGATGATAACCGCGTACGTCATCTAGATTATGGTGTGCAGTTCAATAAACTAATGTATTCGCGTTTAATTAAAGACGATTACATTACCTTATTTAGTCCATCAGACGTGCCGGGGCTTTACGATGCATTCTTTGAAGATCAAGATGAATTTGATGCACTTTATGTAAAATATGAGCAAGACGAGTCAATTCGTAAAAAACGTATTAAAGCCATTGAACTGTTTTCTATGTTTGCTCAAGAACGTGCCAGCACCGGTCGTATTTACTTACAGAACGTTGACCACTGTAATACACACAGCCCGTTTATCTCAAAAGTGGCGCCTATACGTCAATCTAACTTATGTTTAGAAATTGCGTTACCGACTAAGCCTCTTAGCAACGTGAATGACGAAGAAGGTGAAATTGCACTTTGTACATTATCTGCGTTTAACTTAGGTGCCATTGAGTCTTTAGATGAACTAGAAGAGTTAGCTGAGCTTGCAGTACGTGCACTTGATAACCTACTTGATTTCCAAGACTACCCTGTACCTGCAGCTAAAAATGCCACTATGGGGCGTCGTACGCTAGGCATAGGTGTTATTAACTACGCTTATTACTTAGCTAAAAACGGTAAGCGTTATTCAGATGGCAGCGCAAATGCACTCACGCACAAAACGTTTGAAGCAATTCAGTACTACCTAATGAAGGCATCTAACGAACTTGCTAAAGAGCGTGGAGCATGTCCTAAATTTAACGAAACTACTTACTCGCAAGGTATTATGCCAACCGATACGTACAAACGTGATTTAGACAAAATTTGTGATGAACCACTGCATCTTGATTGGGATACATTACGTGCCAGCATTAAAGAGCATGGTATGCGTAACTCCACGCTGAGCGCATTAATGCCATCAGAAACGTCATCGCAAATCTCAAATGCAACTAATGGCATCGAGCCACCGCGTGGTCACATTAGTGTTAAAGCAAGTAAAGACGGTATTTTAAAGCAAGTTGTTCCTGACTACGAACGCCTTAAAGATAACTACGAATTACTGTGGGATATTCCATCAAACGATGGTTACTTACAATTAGTAGGCATAATGCAGAAATTTATCGACCAAACAATTTCAGCAAATACTAATTATGATCCAAATAGATACGAAGGCGGTAGAGTACCTATGAAAGTCTTACTAAAAGACTTACTCGGTGCATACAAACTAGGTGTTAAAACACTTTACTACCATAATACCCGCGATGGCGCATCAGATGCTCAAGAAGACACTCCAGAAGTGGAAGATGATGATTGTGCAGGCGGCGCGTGTAAAATTTAATAGTTAAACTTAAAGCGGGCGCCTTGCCCGCTTTGTCCTGATAGTCTTAGTGATAGTTTTTTGAGTGATAAACATGTCTTATACTACTTTTAGCAGAAATCATAATAACCAAATGCAAGAGCCAATGTTTTTTGGTCAAACCGTTAACGTGTCACGTTACGATCAACAAAAATACCCTATTTTTGAAAAACTAATTGAAAAACAATTGTCTTTCTTTTGGCGACCTGAAGAAGTTGATGTAAGTAAAGACCGTTTAGACTTTCAAGCGCTTCCCGAACACGAAAAGCATATATTTTTAAGCAACTTAAAATACCAAACGTTGCTTGATAGTGTTCAAGGCCGCTCACCTAACGTAGCATTACTTCCTATCGTATCAATTCCTGAACTAGAAACGTGGATTGAGACATGGGCGTTTAGTGAAACTATTCATAGTCGTTCGTACACCCATATTATTCGTAACGTAACTCAAGCGCCTGAACTCATTTTTGATGACATTGTTAGCAATGACAAAATTAGTGAGCGTGCCGATGCGGTAACTACTTATTATGATGACCTAATCAATTCTGTATCGCTTTACAACCTATACGGAGAAGGCAAACACGAAATTAATGGCCAAACCGTAGTAGTTAATTTATTTGAGCTGAAAAAGAAATTGTACTTGGCCATGATGTCAGTGAACATCCTTGAGGCTATTCGCTTTTATGTGAGTTTTGCCTGTTCATTTGCGTTTGCAGAGCGTGAATTGATGGAAGGTAATGCTAAAATTATAAAGCTCATTGCCCGTGATGAAGCACTTCACCTTTCAGGTACTCAGCATATTTTAAATATCATGCAAGATGGCAAAGATGACCCTGAAATGGCGATTGTTGCCGCACAATGCCGTGAAGAAGCAATTAAGATGTTTGTTGAAGCCGCAGAGCAAGAAAAAGAATGGGCCGAGTACCTATTCAAAGATGGCTCGATGATTGGTTTGAATAAACACATTCTATGTCAGTACGTTGAATATATTACCAATGCGCGTATGACCGCGATTGGTCTGCCTGCACAGTTTGAAAACAACAGTAACCCTATTCCATGGATCAACTCATGGTTAGTGTCGGATAACGTGCAAGTTGCTCCCCAAGAAGCAGAGATTAGCTCATACTTAGTTGGTCAGATTGATTCACAAGTAGATGCCGATGAGTTTGGTGACTTTGATTTATAATGACTGATAGAACGACTGCAAGTATTACGCTTGCAGATAACAGCCAGCGTATTGATTTTACCGCTGGCTGCCCTTCTCTTTTACATTGCCTAGAATCAAATAAGATTGATGCCGCTTACCAATGCCGTGAGGGATATTGCGGTGCGTGTCGAGCAACACTTGTCTCTGGTGAAGTTAATTACAATGAAGAGCCGTTAGCGTTTGTTCGCGATGGTGAAATACTCTTGTGTTGCTGCAAACCAAATGGTGATATCAGTATTAATTTAAAGTAACTAACTCACATTAAGCGTATTTAACAGCACGAGAATAATATATAACAGCTAGGTTTGTACCAAACCTGTTTGCCGTGTTTTTAAACTCAAACACGCCTACTAGTACAGTGTTATTTACTCTGAATATTCTGCAGGCACAAATCGGTAATGACCCGTAATTGTATACGCAAAAAGCATATCGCTCATTTCTGGTCCACGACCAATATTATGCACAATAAGCGGGTTGCCGCTGCCCTGTTCTATTTCATTAACGACCATACCGATATGCGGTAAATTACCTGGCAGCATCCAAGTAACTATGTCACCAGCTTTATAATCCTCTGCATTAAGCGATTTAGTTAACACTTTTGCATGGCGCTCAAAGTAAACTTGTAAGTTAGGCACACGTCGATGATCAATATTTTTATCTGGCTTGGTTAATCCCCAAATACGCTTAGAAGGATATGCACGAAAATTGTTCTGCATGTCTTCATGTACTAATTTTTGCAAATCAATACCAAGCTGTCGGTACGACCTAATTAAAACATCGGTACACACACCAATATTAGCGGGCACATCACCACCTGGGTACTCAAGTTTATGATAGGCACCATCGTAAGTTACTGGTTGTGTTGTTCTATGGATTAATGCATTAACAATATCATCATCAAAAGAGCTAGCCTGCACATGAAAAGCAAATAGAGCTAGTGAATAAAACAAAAAACGTGACATATAAATTCCTTTTATAATAGTAATTAACTAAAGCTGTTGAATAATATAATCAGGAATATTAAATTTATTTCCATTACTGGTATAGTGCGCATCAAGTTCATAGGCCATTATTTCAAGTGGAGCATCATTGTAACCAAACGTTTGGATTTCATTGATGTAGCGCATTATAAAAGCGTGCGCACCGAGTTCACGCCATTGAACTACATGAACAAGCTCATGAAAATGCACTCTTAAATTATCCACAGCGTTAGGTAATATATAATATGTATTTTTATAGGTTATTCCAGCTACATCCATATCAATAAAGTTGCTTAAACCAAGTTCACGTAAACCTGTAAAGTCAGGTTTAGGAATTTTATCAACAACTACATAAAATGCAGTTTTCAAAAATTCATTTGGGTAAAAGCCCTCAAACTCGTTAGCAAATTTTTCACAGCATATTCTTTTATGCGCATACTCGCTATTCGTTTTATCAATCCATTGTTCTATTTGCGCTAGCATTTTTTCTCCAAAAAATTACTCGGTAAGTTATTTATAAATATTTTATGAAGTTGAACTTTATCTTCTTCATAAAAAAGCGCCAAGTGTAAACTACTGGCGCTGATTATTAATAATCACTATAAAGTTTCCTAACCTTCTTCTTCAACCAGTGACTCTAATAGCTCATGGATCTCTGACTTTAATTCTTTGTCTTCAATTTTATTCGCACTGACTTTAGCATCTTGTAGGTTTTTAATCGCCGCTTCTTTGTCACCTAGTTCGAGCTGTAAAGTAGCCATAGAAAATGCAACCGACGACATATGATCTTTGTTATTGATTTCAACCGACTTCTGTAATGCTTTTTCATAAGTCTCAATAGCGTCTTCTAGCTCTTCGGTAAAATCTGCTAAAGTTTCCCACTGTACAGGGTGATCTTTAGCGGTATTTTCGTTTTCAATACAAATTGCTTTGAGCTCTGCATATAAAGATTCGAATTGTTTAGTATCATTCTTATTGGCAGCTGCCATCAGCTTTTCTGCTAAATCGTGAACCGCTTTGTATACTTTAGTATTCATAATTACTCGCTACCTTAATTAATGCGCCTTTTTAATTTTTTACAGCGCTGTATCCGAAACATATGTCTTAATAGTACATTATTATTAAGCGCCGCGTTGTTACAAAAGTATTATAAGCAACAATAAACGCTGTTTAGTTTATTGACGTGGATATTAGGGTGCTACACTTAATGCTTACTATAAAAAGCAACAGTTAATATCTACCCTATGCAAAATTGCAATCAATGCGGTAAGTGCTGCACAAAATACGGTGCGGCAGATTTAGATACTAATCAGGATGAAATTCAAATGTGGGCGTTATTCAACCCTGAAATATTTCAATACGTTAAAAACGATAAATTATGGTTTGACCCAACAACGGGTGAGCAATTAACGCAATGCCCATTTTTAGAGCTTGCCAATAAAGCATCTCCTGAAGAAAAAGATAAATATACTTGCAGTATTTATCATGACCGGCCCCAAGATTGCCGGCATTATCCAAGCTTAATTTCAGAAATGATAAACGATGAATGTGAAATGCTTGAACCAGTCGATAAGCAAAATCATTTTAGAGCACAAAAAAAGTTAGACATACTGATGATAGACAGCCGCTCCTAAATTTAACTGTAATAATGCCGTGCTAAATTAAATTTATCGCTCTCTTGTGTTATTCAACGCAAATTTTAAAGTTATAGTATAACATTGTTGATAGCATAATTTTGTAGTGTTATATTATATCACAACATAACAACCACGAATTGAAGTAACTATGACTAAGCTAACACTCATATCCTCAGCACTACTGTCTGTTTTGTGTTCTCACTCTGCACTTGCAGCGACGATTAACGGCACGGTAACAGATACAAAAAAGCAACCCATTGCCAATGCCACGATTCATGTTCATGGTAAGTCAAAAAGCGTGCAAAGTAATGCACAAGGCCAGTTTAGTATCGACATAGATGCTAAAAGTCAATTACATATCAGTAAAGATAACTACCTAGATTCTCGTATATCGCTTGAAAATACAAACAACACTATTAATGTTACTTTAAAGCCAACTTCGGTTGAAACTGTTGTTGTATATGCCTCAGCCCTGCATAAAAATAGCTTAGAAATGATTTCACCAGTAAGTGTGCTATCAGGCGATGAGCTAAAAAATAAAGCTAAGCCGACGCTAGGTGAGACACTTAAAGGCATACCTGGCGTTAATGCTAGTTATTTTGGCCCTGTTTCATCAAGTCCGATTATCCGCGGCCTAGGTGGTCCTCGAGTTAAAATTACTCAAAATGGTTTGGATAGTAGCGATGCGTCTCGCATTGGACCTGATCACGCGACATCAAGTGATAGCTTGGCGGCTGAGCAAATTGAAGTATTACGTGGCCCAAGCACCCTACTTTATGGCTCTGGCGCTATTGGCGGTGTAGTGAATGTGGTTGATAACCGTATTCCAACTAATAATATTGAGTCTCTATCTGGAGCTGCGCAATACACACACGATACTGTTTCAAATGCGAATACCTACGCTGCAAAACTAGAAACTGGCAGCAATAATTTTAATTTTCATTTTGATGGCACCAAACGCAGTGGTGATGACTATCAAACGCCTCGCTTTAACCTACCGGATGAACATGAAGAAGGTGAAGTACACATTGAGGGCGATGAAGAAACAGCCACTTCAGTTGAAAATACCTTTATCGACAGTGAAACAGTAAACTTTGGTACCAGCTATGTCGGTGAGCATTTAACTGTTGGCTTTTCATACGGCAATATTGAAACAGATTATGGCATTCCTGGGCATTCACATGATCACGGTCACGCCCATGAAGAAGAAGGCGATCATGAAGCGCACGAAGGTGAAGAACATGCAGAAACACCTGTTTATGCTCATTTAGAACAAGACCGTTGGCAGGGGCTGGTAAGTTATGCATTTCATGATAACTGGATTGAGTCAATCAACCTACGTCTTGGTTACACAGACTATACCCATAGTGAAATTGAAGACGGCGCTATTGGCACCACTTTTAGTAATGAAACCACTGAAGCACGTTTAAACGTAGAGCATCAATTAGGCCAATGGCATGGCATGATTGGCTATCACTATAGTGAGTCTGATTATGACGCGATTGGCGAAGAAGCCTTTACACCTGCAAGTATCACGACGACTCATGCGCTATATTTACTTGAAGAACGCACATTTGGTGACGTCACCGTAGAACTTGGCGCCCGTTTAGAAGATTATGAGATAAAAAGTGATGTGGATACACATCAGCATAGCCATGATGACGAACCTGCATCAGCAGATGAAACTGTTAACTACACCCAAAGCTTTACTAATCTAAGTGCCTCAGCAGGTGCAATTTGGGAGTATATGCCAAGTCACAACCTAGCCGTTAGTTTGTCACATTCAGAGCGTGCACCACTTTCAGCGGAGCTACTCTCTAATGGTGTGCATATTGCTACCGGGACTTACGAACTTGGTTTGGGTTACCATATTGAAGGTAACGAAGCGCATTTTGAGCCTGAAGAAATTAAACAAGAAACATCAACTAATCTAGATATTAGTTTACGTCGCTTTAGTGGAGACTTTGGTTACACTGTCAACTTCTTCTATAACGACATTAAAAACTTTTATTATCAGCAAAACACAGGATTAGTGTTTGATGAAATGGATGGTTTTGAACCTGCTGCCATTGGTCACAGTGACGCAATTGATGTTTATCAGTTCACAAGTAAAGATGCTGAGCTGTATGGTTTTGAATTTGATGTACATTATCAAATAAACCCCAGCGCCATGGTAAAAGTATTTGGTGATTCTACTCGCGCCAAACTAAAAGATAATGAAGGAAATTTACCACGCATTCCTGCTAATAAATTGGGTTCAGAACTGCAATACACCCTAGGTAGCGCACAATTTACCTTAACAGGAACACATTATTTTGAGCAAAATGATATTAGTGCATACGAAACAGCAACAGATGGCTATACATTGATTGATTTACAAGCCAATTATCAGCTTGATTTAGGTGCCGTTGACACACAGCTTTACCTAAGTGTTGATAACATTACTGATGAACTTGGTTTTGTACACAGCTCGTTTATTAAAGACACCGCGCCACTTCCTGGTCGTAACTTCCAATTTGGAGTAAGAGGCTACTTTTAAACAAAAATCAGTTTAATGAGACAATAAAAAACCGCATTCATATTAATGAATGCGGTTTTTTCATAACTAAAATGTTATGTACGTTCTAATTAAAGAATTGCGTGTAACTCAACGTCGAATACAAGTGTTGAGTAAGGTGCGATTGCTGCACCGGCACCACGTTCACCATAAGCAAGCTCATGAGGAACGTATAAACGCCACTTAGTACCTACTGGCATCATTTGTAATGCTTCAGTCCAACCTTTGATCACGCCGCCCACTGGGAATTCAGCAGGTTGACCGCGCTCGTATGAGCTGTCAAAAACAGTACCGTTTACTAAAGTACCGTGGTAATCAACACGTACTGTAGACTCAGCAGTTGGCTTCTCGCCTTCACCTGTTGCAAGTACTTCGTACTGAAGACCTGACTCAGTTACTGTAATTTCAGGACGTTTTGCGTTTTCTTCTAAAAATGCAATGCCTTCAGCAGCGAGTACTTTAGCTTCTTCTTCACGACGAGCTTGGATCTCTTCGTTAATTTTTTCAAATGCAGCTTGGATCTCAGGGATCTCAACTTGAAAAGCACTGCCTGCATACGCATCTTTCATGCCTTCAAATACTGAATTTAAGTTTAAACCTTCAAAAGGATTAGCCTTAAGTTGCTCACCCATTTGTAAGCCAATACCGTAACTTGCTTTTTCAGCATCTGTAGTAAAATTATCTGACATAATGTGTTATTCACGTTTTGTTAGTTAAAAGACCCGTATATGCTATCACAAAATAAAAGGTCTTTGGTGCTAGTTTTTATTGAGTTTTTCTTTAATTAAACCAATAGCAAAGGTACACACAGGCAAACTGAGCAAAATTCCAACAAGTAAGCTCATCGACAATAATCCAGCCACACCGACCAGTAAAAGAGGCACAGCTACTAAACCGATAATGCCAATATAAAACGCGCCCCATACAGGCCAATAATTATCGTATTTTGTAATTAAATGCCCCGATAAAATATTAAACCCGATGCCATATAATAAGGTCATTATTAGTGCGTCGTCTGGATATGCATCAATAGCCATTTTTTGTAATAACGATATGGCGCTTTGGTAACAATAACCAAACACAGTCCATAGAAGAATGTGCTTAAGTAAACGTTTAGAAAAGGATAATTCCGGGGACTGTGACATTATAAAGCTCCAGATAGCAAAAAACCGCCAATAAGGCGGTTTTTTAAATAATGGTGGAGAGATAGGGATTTGAACCCTAGAGGGGCTATAAACCCCTGCCGGTTTTCAAGACCGGTGCATTCGACCACTCTGCCATCTCTCCGTACGGCGCGCATAATAAGATCATACGCTTAGCTTGTAAAGCCCTATTTTAATAAAACCGGCTAAATAGTTAAATATAAACCGCTTTAGTTATCAATTAGCCATTATTAGTAATATTGCTTAGGCCTACGAGCAATCCAAGAGCACACTAAACAGACCAATAAGCTGGCTGTTAAAAATGCAATACTTTGAAATATTAAATCGAAGCGATTAAGGTCATCGCTCGGGATCACAACCAATACAAATGAAGGCAGTACAGTGAACAGTAAAACATAACAACATATTTTAAAAGCTCTGCCAAAATCAAACCGTTTCGATTGTTGCATCCACCAAGTTAGCAATACCAGCACCCCTATTGCTGAAGCAGCAATAAAATGCTCAGCTTGAGTGCTCATTGCAACATAAAATGTCGCAAGCGCGCCAACTACACCCCAGATTGACCAAGCAAACCAGTTTTCTTTTTCACGTAAAAATAAATTTCCCATCATTTTCGTCTTCTTTATCGTTATTATTGGTAAGACTTTCCATACATTACCAAAAAACAACCGATTAAAAAACAAACTGAAGAAGATTTATTACGTTTAGTGCTTCCGTGCGCTTCTCGCAGCTACAATATTAACCGCAGTAGTGTAACACGATTAACTTAATGAATTATGACTATATTGAATATAAAAAGTTCATACTATTTCTACAAAAAACTAAAATAATTTTCTGGTTTGTGCCTTGGTGACTTTTTGCATTCAATTGCCGGCGTCCCTAAATATAAATAACCGACTATTTCATCATCATCATTTAAGTTAAGCGCCTGTTTAACACTGGGGCTTTGTGCAAAGTAACCCGTACGCCAAATACCGCCTAACCCCTGAGCGAATGCGGCTTGTTGCATTGCCAATACGCCACAACCTGCGCTTTGTACTTGTTCAATTCTAGGAACTTTTGGGTGTGGTTGATATTTTGCAATCGCAATAATAATCATGGGTGCTCTAAGCGGTAACTCCTTAGCGCGATTAATTACTTTTTCAGCCTGCTGCTCTGCTATAGCGCTTTGATAATAAATTTCACCTAACTTATGACGCGCATCACCTTGAACAATAATATATTGCCACGGTGCAATACAGCCATGATCGGGCACTCTCAACCCAGCCTGCTGAATAATGTTTAACTGCTCTTCATTAGGCCCTGGCGCTGTCAATTTTCCATCAGATTGGCGAGTGAGTAAAAGCTCAATAGCATCCATAGTGTGCTCTCAAAATTCAAAACGTAAGAGTAACATTTATAAGTAAAAAATAAACACTGCAGGGTTAAAACTACTAAGCAGATAAAATTAATGAAGCGAGTGTTTATATCCTAGTAACTATTGATGTAGGCAACGCGTTTAAACCAATAATCTAGGCTTACAAAACGCCCACCTCCCGTAAAGAATAAGCTAAGTAACATGGCAAAATAAATAGCAGAAAATTCGATGCCGTTATTTAGTATTGATGGTTTACCTTTTTCGTATAGGTAATCTTCAAAGCCGTACTCTTGTACTAAGCTGCGAATTTTACCTATGCGGACTTGTACTTCTTTTGAATTTTCAAGGCTTTCTTTGGCACCAGGAACTGATAGCCAATCAAGTACTTGGGCGGCACTTGTTTGTGGATTTGTTGGCGCTATAGCAAACCAGCCGTTATGCCAGTGTACTGTTGTTGCTGCTACCACCATTGTAAACATAAGTGGAATACTCACTAAGCGCGTAAATAAACCAATAAGTAAAAACCAACCTCCTAAAAACTCACTCCAACCGGCTAAAAAAGCCAGCAAATCAGGAAACGGTAATCCTAATCCCCAGTCACTATTGCCAAACCACTGAACGACATCATCAGAGGCTAAAAACTGGTTAAAAAAACCATTAGTATCGCCACTTATTGCGAGTTTGTTATAGCCTGCAATAATCATTACAGGCGCTAAAATCAAGCGAAAAAGCAAAGCAGGCAAACCATCCAATAAAGATAATTTACCCTTAATATTGTCATAAAGTGTAATTAATTTTTTCATGCGCACTCTGTATGTTCATTGTTTATTAAGGTATGGACTATAAACAAACATGACCGTGCACAGGGTTAAATTATTTCACACTTAAACATTAAATATCCCTTGCTACTTGTAACGCTTCAAAGATTGCGCGTTTAGCATCAATAGCAGCAGCGAGTTTAGCGCCACCTATAACATGCACTTTGGCGTTCTCAGCTTGCGCCTTAAATAACTCGTCGTTAGACACTTGACCAATACAGGCAATAACCGTATCAACTGGCAGTACTTGAGTTTCACCAGCAACACTAATAGTAAGGCCGTTTTTATCAAAACTATGGTATTGGCAATCTGCAATTTGTTTAACACCATGCTGTTTGGCAACTTGACGGTGGATCCAACCAGTTGTTTTACCTAAGTCACCGCCAAAGCGCCCTGCACTGCGTTTTAGCATGTAAAGCTGACGATCATCTTTATGCGGTTGAGCTTCACACTCTATGCCCCACTGAGTTTTAAAATCGCTGATGCTTTGTGATTTGTGTTCACTTAAAAATGCCACCATATCAAAACCAATACCGCCTGCGCCTAATATAGCAATAGAATTACCCAGCTCTACTTCACCGCGTATAACTTCATCGTAAGCAAATACACGCTTATCATCGCTGCATTTAATCGTAGCTTCACGTGGTCTTACACCAGTTGCAAATACCACATCATCAAACTCAGCTAGCATACTGTCACTAAATGCTTTACCTAATTCAATGGTTACATTTAGACGCTTAAGTTCATTACTAAAATAAGCTAATGTATGATTGAAGTCTTCTTTACCAGGTATTTGCATAGCTAAATTGAATTGCCCACCCATATGTTGCTTTTGGTCAATCAGGGTTACATTGTGCCCTTTTTGCGCTAAGTAACAGCTAGACGATAAACCTGCAGGCCCTGCGCCAACCACTAATACATTTTTAGCTTTCTCTGCTTTTTCTAACGGGTAATCAAGCTCAAAACCTGCTTGTGGATTTACTAAACAGGTAGCGCGCTTACCTTTAAATACATGATCTAAACAACCCTGATTACAACCAATACAAATATTAATATGCTCAGATTGCTTAGCCGCGTATTTATTAAAAAATTCAGGATCAGCTAATAATGGACGCGCCATAGAAATTAAATCAGCTTCGCCAGCATTTAAAATATCATTAGCAATCTCTGGGGTATTAATGCGGTTTACCGCAATAACAGGCACGCTAATAACATCTTTTAAACGCTTTGACGCTTCTTTAAATGCACCCGGTGGCACCATACTCGCAATTGTAGGTACGCGCGCTTCATGCCAACCAATTCCGGTATTAAAAATATCAACACCCGCTTTTTCAAGTGCAACCGCTTGTTGAGTTACTTCATCAGGGGTTGAACCATTAGGGATTAAATCTATAACGGAGAGTCTAAAAATAATTAAAAATTTATCCGATACTTTTGCTCTTACTGCTTTTACAATTTCAACGGCTAAACGCATTCTGTTTTCAAGGCTGCCGCCAAATTCGTCGTTTCGTTTATTAGTATGCGGTGCCATAAACTCATTAATCAAATAACCTTCTGAGCCCATTACTTCCACGCCATCGTAACCAGCCTTTTCAGCCAAATAAGCCGAGTGAGCAAAATCTTTAATCGTTTTTTTAATTGAACTTAAAGACATTTCCTTTGGTTTATATGGATTAATCGGAGCTTTTATAGCACTTGGTGCCTGATTAAAAGGGTGATACGCATAACGCCCAGCATGTAATAATTGCAAACATATTTTACCACCATGTTGATGAACAGCTTGCGTATATGCACGATGCTTAAATACATCGTAATAACTATTAAATGATGAAGAAATAGGCGTTAACTTACCGCGTAAGTTAGGGCTGTAGCCTCCGGTAATAAGCATCGCAGTGCCACCTTTGGCACGTGCTTCATAAAAGGCACGAAGGCGTTTACGATTGTGCCAACCTTCTTCAAGGCCGGTATGCATTGATCCCATTACTAAACGGTTGCGTAGTTGTGTGTGTTTTAGTTCTAGTTTTTGTTCTAACATCCTGTGCCCCAATAACTGGTCTAACCTGTGTGTTTGTTCAATTCTGCTTTAATGACGCAGAATAAGCAATATACGAGCAGCTTAAACTTAAACTTTTTAATTTAAAACACCCTAAATAATCTTGTTTTATGTATAACTGTTAATTGTAAAATACGGCTAAAAGTGACATAAACATTCGTATAATCATAAGTGTAATTGAATTTATAAATGTTTCGTTACGATTTAGCAGTTAAATTAATTTATATTCTAAGCTACTATGGCAATAACGTTTTAGCTGTACGAATTTAAGGAGCTATTTTGATAGCGAAGGTATTTAAAGGTATATGGACAGGGATTAACTTCTCGCGTCGTTTAGTACTAAATTTATTATTTTTATTTTTGGTTATCATTTTCATTGTCTCAGTATCAAGTGACGGCGATAAAATCATTGTCGAAGAGGGTTCTGTCCTCAGGCTCAACCTAAACGGTCCTATTGTGGAAGAAAAAACCTACGTAGACCCTATAGAAGCGGCCATTAATGATGCAACAGCAAGCGCTGATACGCCTACTGAAATACTGCTTGATGATGTCATTGAAGTAATCAATGAGGCGTCACAAGACTCTCGTATCAGCGCAATTTTGCTTGATTTACAAGAAATGCCAAAAGCGCACTTAAATAAGCTTAAGCAAATTACAAAAGCACTTGATACATTTAAAGCAACTGGAAAAAAAGTAATTGCCTCAGGCTATTACTATACCCAAGCGCAATATTACATTGCCGCGCATGCAGACGAAATTGCGATGCACCCTTATGGTAGTGTGCTTATTGAAGGCTACGGTATGTACCCGCTTTACTTCAAAGATGCATTAGAAAAATTAGAAGTCACTCAGCATATATTTCGTGTAGGTACCTTCAAATCTGCCGTTGAACCGTTTATCAGAAACGATATGTCAGAAGCAGCTAAAGAAGCAAACCGCGTATGGTTAGGTGCTTTATGGAACGAATATAAGCAAGATGTAAGTGCGGTGCGTCCATTTGACGAATCAAATTTTGATGAAACAATGGATACTTATTTAGCCAAAATGCAGGCTGCCAATGGTGATGCGGGTAAATACGCGCTGGATAATAAATGGGTTGATTCTCTCAAAACTAATCAACAAATTCGTCAACAATTAATTGATCTAGTTGGCGCTGAGGAAGATGGTAAAACATTTAAACAAGTGTCTTTTGGTGAATACTTAAGCTTAGTTAAGCCGCCTATTGAGTTTGATAACCCAATGACAGAAAAAGTCGCTGTTGTTGTAGCTAAAGGTACCATCGTAGACGGTGAGCGTCGTGCCGGTGAGATTGGCGGTGATTCAACAGCTGCACTATTACGCAAGGCACGCCTTGACGATAAAGTAAAAGCAGTCGTGTTACGTATTGATTCTGGCGGTGGCAGCATGTTTGCCTCTGAAGTTATTCGTGCTGAAGTATTGGCACTTAAGGCCGCAGGCAAACCAGTCATTGCTTCAATGAGCTCAGTAGCTGCATCAGGTGGTTATTGGATTGCATCAGCGGCAAATGAAATTTGGGCAGCACCTAGTACGATTACCGGCTCAATCGGTGTATTTGGTACCTTTATGACCTTTGAAGATACCTTAGCTAAAATCGGTGTTTACTCTGATGGTGTAGCGACTACAGAAATGGCCGGTTTTTCAATAACTCGTCCACTAAATGAAAAAATGGCACAAGTGATTCAAATGAGTGTTGAAGAAGCTTATGAACGTTTTTTAAATGTGGTTGCCGATGCGCGTAATATGACCCCTGAGCAAGTTGATAAAATTGCCCAAGGTCGCGTTTGGATTGCATCGCAAGCTCAAGAGCTTGGTTTAGTTGACAAGCTGGGTAACAAGCAAGACGCTATCAAAGCGGCTGCAGAGCTTGCTAAACTTAACTTCTATGAAGTTAAAACAATTAAACAATCACTTAGCCCTCAAGAACAAATGCTCCAAGATATTTTTGGTAGCGCCGCGGTTAAATCAGTGCTTGGACTTGAAACACAAAAATCAGCAGTACTAGCTAGTCAAGCTAACCTGCAAAGCGTGATTAAGCAATTAAGCAGCGAAGTAGAAAACCTGAAAGATTATAACGATCCACAAGGTGTTTACGCGCGCTGTTTAGAATGTACAGTTGCACAATAATGCCCTAACAGGCTGTATTGATTAGCACTTAGCGTTATACTAAGCCCAGTTTTTTTACTGGGCTTTTTTTATGAAACGTAAACGCATTTACATCGCTTATACTGGCGGTACTATAGGAATGAAAAAATCAATCCGCGGCTATATTCCTGCCGAAGGTTTTTTAACCGAAACTGTGGTTAATAACGCAGAATTTAATCGTGAAGAAATGCCATTATTCGATATTCATGAATACTGCCCACTGATTGACTCTTCAGATATGTCTCCTGCTCACTGGCAACTTATTGCTGATGACATAAAAAGTAAGTACCAAGATTACGACGGCTTTGTAGTGCTGCATGGTACAGATACCATGGCCTATACGGCATCGGCTTTATCGTTTATGTTTGAAAACTTAACAAAGCCTATTATCGTGACCGGCTCACAAATTCCGCTCTCTCAATTGCGCTCTGATGGTCAAGTTAACCTACTTAATGCCATGTATTTAGCAGCTAACTACCCGATAGCAGAAGTCAGTTTGTTTTTTAATAATCAATTATTTAGAGGCAACCGAGCAACCAAAGCACATGCCGATGGATTTGATGCATTCGCCTCCCCTAACCTAGAGCCATTAGCGCTGTCTGGCATTAATATTCAACTGATCAAAGGGCAATTAAGTCCGTATGTAGAAAATGAATTACAAGTTACCCCTATTACACCGCAAGCCATTGGTGTGTTGTATTTATACCCAGGGATCAGCAAAGAAGTGGTTAAAAGCTTAGTTAATGGCAATATTAAAGCGCTGGTATTGTTAAGTTTTGGTGTTGGTAATGCACCGCAAGACCCTGAGTTTTTAGATATCCTTGATGAGGCAAGTAAGCGCGGCGTTATTATCACAAACCTCACTCAATGCCTAAAAGGCCAAGTAAATATGGGCGGATACGCCACAGGTAATGCGCTGTTAAACATAGGCGTGATCAGTGGTTTTGATATGACCTTAGAAGCGTGTTTAACTAAACTGCATTATCTTTTTAGTCAAAATTTAGAGGTCGAAACGATTCGCCATTTAATGCAAGATAATTTGCGTGGTGAGTTAACTCGTTAGGTATTCAGCTAAACGAATAACAAAAAAGGACGCTATGAAGCGTCCTTTTTAGTTTAGTTAGATTTTATTAACGAACTTTTGCGTCAATATCAACTAAATCAGTTAAGTGACACGTTTCACCACTGTGGGTTTTAATGCCATGCTCACCAAAGTAATCACGCTGGGCTTGAACTAAATGCCCATTACTTGGTGTTGTTAACGTTGCTAAATAGGTTTGTGTTGCACTCAGTACAGGGAATGCCAGACCGGTCATAACTGCTTGACCCGTTACTTTACGCATAGCAAGTGACTCTTTTTCAAGGGTGTCAATAAACTCGACACCTTGCGCGACACTATCTAAGTAATCTGCACGAATAATACACCCTGCACGCCATGTTTGTAGTGTTTTAGCTAAATCAACTTTCCACTGATGAGTACGCGAAGCACCTTTAATTAATGCAAGTCCTTGGCGATACGCCAGCAAACTTGCAAGGGTGAATGCATCTTTTAATTCATCTAAATCAACATCAACCTGGGTGGTATTTTGCGTGCTGTATGTCATCTCTTGTGCAGCAGTGGTATTGCATGCATTAGTTAAATGACGAGCTTGAACAGCAGCCACTAATGACGGTACCGCAATACCTAGCTCAAGTGCATTTTGAGCTGTCCATAAGCCTGTGCCTTTTGCGCCAACTTTGTTATCAATTAAATCAACAAGCGGCACATTTTGCGAATTTTCAAGTGATAAAATATGGCTAGAAATTGATAGTAAATAACTATTTAACTGGCCTTGCGACCATTCATTAAATATCTCAGCAATTTCTTTTGGTGAGCGGTTCGTTCCGTGACGAAGTAGCTGATACACCTCAGCAATAAGTTGCATCAGTGCGTATTCAATTCCATTATGAACCATTTTTACAAAATGACCGCTGGCTGATTGGCCAACACGTGCAAAACACGACTCGCCTTTGTAGCTTGCAGCAACCTTTGTAAACCATGGCTCGACACGCTCCCAGCCACCTTCAGAACCACTTGCCATCATAGCCGGACCATGACGCGCCCCCTCAGCACCACCTGAAATACCCATAGTGGCAAATTCAAACTTATCTTGGTATTTTAGCTTGCGATTAATACCATCTTTATAATTACTGTTTCCGCAATCAACAATAATATCACTACATTGAACACCCGCTTCAATCAGCTCGTTGCAAACCGCATCAACCAATTCACCCGCAGGCACAAGTAGTAAAATAGAACGCGGTGTTTCTAAACGCCTAACCATATCCCCTAGATCAGAGACAATGTGAAGTTTGTCAGCCATGCCTTGTGATTTAGCACAACTTAATAATTCTTCACCCGCATTTGGGTTTTTGTCATAAGCGACCAGCGTTATCCCTTTTTCAATCAAGTTCAGGGCAAGATTTTTCCCCATAACGCCTAACCCTACTAATGCAACTTGCATTTAGTGCCCTCCTCGGTAACAACTATTTGGTTAGTAAATTAAAATAATACCGCGTGCATTATACTCAGACCTAAGCCATGAGCAAAGCTACATGCATTTATTACAGTTAAAATAAACACTGCAATTATATCAAACAACCGCCCTCACAGGGGAAGAAATAGCGCTGTTATTTAAATTTTTAGATCATTGACGCCCTGTGACACCGGTGTCATAATGATGACATATTCATTTTGTATATAATAGTCGCAATGTTATAAAAATTGCATAAAACTAAAGATTACTCTTTATTAGTAATCGCAAAAAACAAAATAACCGTCAACTTGCTTAAAATAAGCGCACAGGAGAATTTAATGTTAAGACGTACAAAAATAGTCGCGACACTTGGACCTGCAACAGACAGAGATAATAACTTAGAAAAAATTATTCGTGCAGGCGCTAATGTCGTTCGATTAAACTTCTCACATGGTGTTGCACAAGATCATAAAGACCGTGCACAAGCTGTTCGAGATATAGCTGCTAAATTGGGTAAGCACGTTGCAATTCTTGCTGACCTGCAAGGCCCTAAAATCCGTGTTTCGACCTTTAAAGAAGGTAAAGTGACTTTAGCGGTTGGAGCAAAATTCGTTCTTGATGCAAAAATGGAAAAAGGCCAAGGCGATATTAATGCCGTTGGTATTGATTACAAAGAGCTACCACAAGATGTAGCTCCTGGTGATTTACTGCTATTAAACGATGGTTTAATTCAGCTTACTGTAGAGCATGTTGAAGGCCACTTAGTGCACACTGTTGTTACTGTGGGTGGTGTGCTCTCGAACAATAAAGGGATTAATCGTTTAGGTGGTGGCTTAACCGCGCCTGCGTTTACCGATAAAGACAAAGAAGATTTAATCACAGCGGCTGAAATTAATGTTGATTATATTGCCGTTTCTTTCCCGCGTAGTGGCGATGACATGCGTTATGTACGTTCTCTTGCAGAGGCTGCAGGCTCTAATGCACAGCTTTTAGCTAAAATTGAACGTGCTGAAGCAGTAGAAACACAAGAAGCAGTAGATGATATCATTTTAGCGTCTGACGCTGTGATGGTTGCCCGTGGTGATTTAGGTGTTGAAATTGGTGACGCTGCACTAATGGGTAAGCAAAAACTCATTATTCGTCGTGCCCGTTCGCTTAATCGTACTGTTGTAACGGCCACGCAAATGATGGAATCGATGATCGATAACCCAATGCCAACCCGTGCAGAAGTAATGGATGTTGCTAATGCAGTGCTTGATGGCACCGATGCGGTCATGCTTTCAGCGGAAACAGCCGCTGGTGATTACCCAGAAGAAACCGTTGCCACAATGGCACGCGTTTGTTTAGGTGCTGAGTCACAAAAAGAGACCCATGTTTCTAAGCATCGTTTAGATAGCCGTTTCTCTTCTAATGCGGAATCAATTGCTCTCTCTGCAATGTATGCAGCTAATCACTTAGACTCTGTGAAAGCGATTATCACCCTGACTGAATCAGGTAGCACAGCAAAACTCATGTCGCGCATTAGCTCTGGCTTACCCATTTACTCACTTTCACGTCATGCCAGTACATTAGGACAAACAGCACTATACCGTGGTGTTTACCCAGTGTTTTTTGACTCTACGAAATGTGAAAAAGATAACATGGTTAAAGACGCATTAAACACATTAGTGGCTGCAGGCTCACTGCAAGTAGGCGACACCGTGATTATCACCCATGGTGATGCGATGGAAACGATTGGTGCAACCAACACGATGAAGATTGTGACTGTTTCGTAAAAGTTACTACAAAAAAACGCGAGCTATATGCTCGCGTTTTTTATGCTGTTAATTTAACCTGAACTCTGGTTAATTTAGCTTGCCAGCGCTGCTTTTACTTTGTCTCGATAGCTTCGGCTAACTTTGAGCTCTTGACCGTTTTCAAGTACCAATAGGTACTCACCACTTACCTGAGTAACCAGCTTACTAATTTGTTTAGTGTTAACAATTGCGCTGCGATGGACACGTACAAATAAGCTTGGATCTAACTCTTGTTCTAGCTCTTTCATGGTTTTACGTAATATATGCGTTTGCCCATCTTGGCAATGTAAACACATATAATCACCCGCTGCATCTACCCACTGTATGGTAGCAACTGGCACTCTGACAATTTCGCCCTGCTCTTTTACTGCTAATGATTCAGGGTAGCGACGATCAGTTAAGGTATCACCTGTGGCTAATTTCTTTAAAATCTCTTCACAGTTATTACCCGTTATTCCAGCTACAAAGCTAGCTAATTTTTTCTTATGGGCGTTGTCCTGCTGTGTTTTTAAATAGGTATGCACTTTTTCTACCGCCTGTTTTAATCTGTTATCATCAACGGGTTTTAAAATGTAATCTAAAGCATGGATTTCAAATGCTTTAACAGCAAAATGATCAAACGCAGTCACAAACACAATAGCTGGCAAATCTTTACTACTTTCACTCAGTGCGCGCGCAACCTCAAAGCCGTTCATCCCAGGCATTTGAATATCTAAGAACACGAGGTCAATTTTTTCGTTTTTGCAGCTTTCAATCGCATCGGCTCCTGAGCTACATAGTTTGATCACTTCAATATCAGAAAACTCTTCAAGCCTGACGGCTAAACCTTTACGTGCTAATGGTTCATCATCAACAATAAGCGTTTTTATTCTTGTCATTTCTTCACAGCCTTCTCAAACGGGACTCGCAGATTAACTTTTAATCCACTTGGCGTATTATGTGATAATACAAACGAGTAATTATTTTCGTAGAGCGTTTTTAATCTGTCTCGGGTATTTGCCACACCCACGCCTTGTGCATTAACTAACTGGCCATTTACAATTTCAGTGCCTGGACCATTATCGCCCACTTCAAGTAATAATTCATTAGCAAATACTTGTGCTTTTATATCAATCACGCCACCTTCTGCCATGTGGGCAATGGCATACTTAATAGCATTTTCAATGATCGGTTGTAATATTAAGCTAGGTACCAAGGCTTCTTGTGCTTGATCACTCACATCAACATTAACTTGTAGCCGTTCATCAAAGCGCACACGTTCAATCTCTAAATACAGCATTAATGCATGCAGCTCTTGCTCTAGCGGCACTTTTTTAATTGGATCAGTATTGAGCGTGTAACGTAAAAAGTCACTCAGCTTAGACACCATTAAGTTAGCATCTTTGTTTTCTTTAACCAAAATTAAAGTGGAAATAGCATTAAGGGTATTAAATAAAAAGTGCGGGTTTAACTGATACCTGAGCATCTTGAGCTGCGCTTCGTGCGCCATTGTGGTTGCTTTTAACGCTTTTTGACGTTCACTTTGTAGTAACTGGTAATACTTAACCCCAAAGTACAAGCCACTCCAACACAAAATAATATAAACGGAATCTAGCCCTTGCTGTAAATAATAAAACCATTCTTCAGGACGATAACCATGGCGATATATCTCCCACAAATTAAACTTTTGTACTACAGCCCAGAGCGTACCTGTTACATAAGAGGCACCAAATACAACAATAATTAAGACCCAAGGTGAGGAGTTCCAAATTTTGCGATAAATATAACGCAAAGGGACAGTCATTAAACAGCCCGCATAGGCATTGAGTAAAATAACGAATACGTAAATATCACGCATTTCGAATACTTTAGAACCAATATAGTTAACTAACGCATACCCTATCCAGCCAGCAATTTGCAAAAGCCAGAAAAAGCGTTGTCTGTTATCAATCAAAGACTGCCAATTCAAAAATAATTATTACCTTGTAAATTTGTCACTATTATATCGATTTATCAACGGGTATAGCACTACCAACTGTCTTACTTTTTAATAGCCCTATCGCAAACTATAACGCAGGCTTATGCATTTATGATTAAGCATTTCACTTTGGCTATACGCATAAAAAAAGCGAAAGGTAGGTACCTTTCGCTTCTCAATGTTTACTTTTTATTTATTAAGCTAGTTTGTCTGAAGCAACTTTATAAGTTGGATCTTCAATGACGTTAACTTCTACTAAGTCACGCGCTTTATGAAGTAGTTCAGTACAGTCTTTACTTAAGTGACGTAAATGCAACTTTTTACCGGCTTTATTGTACTTATCAGCTAAGCTGTCAATTGCTTCTATTGCACTGTGATCCGCAACACGGCTGTATTTAAACTCAACAATAACATCTTTAGGGTCGTTCTTTACATCAAATAAATCGGCAAAGTTTTTAACTGAACCAAAGAATAAAGGCCCGTGTAACTCGTACACTTTTGAACCTTCTTTATCGATATAGTTCGTTGTGTATATATGTTTAGCGTGCTGCCAAGCAAATACTAGTGCTGATACGATCACACCCACACACACTGCAATGGCTAAGTCAGTGATAACTGTGACACCCGATACCAATACAATCACAAATGCGTCAGATAAAGGGACACGTTTCATCATTTTAAAACTTGCCCATTCAAATGTGCCCAGTACTACCATAAACATAACACCCACCAGTGCCGCTAATGGGATCATTTCAATTAAGCTTGAGGCAAAGATAATAAATGCAAGTAACATCAACGCAGCACTGATACCAGATAAACGCGAGCGGCCACCGGAATTAATGTTGATCATCGATTGGCCAATCATGGCACAGCCACCCATTGCACCAAAGAAACCACATGTGACGTTTGCAGCACCTTGGCCAATACATTCTTTATTAGAATGGCCACGTGTTTCTGTAATTTCGTCAATCAAGCTTAATGTTAACAGTGATTCAATTAGGCCGATAGCCGCTAAAATAAGCGCATACGGGAAGATAATTTGCAGTGTTTCTAAATTAAAAGGCACCATAGGAATATGGAACTGCGGTAAACCACCTGCAATTGTTGCGGCTTCATTACCTGTCATTCCTTTTAAGAAATCAAGTACAGTGCGCGCTTCTAAGTCAAGGCCAATAACTAAGCCAGTTACTGTCACAATGGCAACCAAAGACGAAGGTATTGCGGTCGTTAATTTTGGTAAAAAGTGAATAATAGCCATAGTTAGCGCCACTAAACCGAGCATAATGTACATTGCACTGCCCGTCATCCATTCTTGACCGCCAGCACCATCAGGTACTTTAAACTGCCCGAGCTGTGCTAAAAATATAACTATCGCTAAGCCATTTACAAAACCGAGCATCACCGGATGTGGAACCATACGTATAAACTTACCGAGCTTAAATACCCCAGCCAATATTTGTAATAGCCCCATCAGCAACACAGTGGCAAATAGATATTCCACTCCGTGATCAAGTACTAAACTTACCATTACAACCGCAAGCGCACCGGTTGCACCCGAAATCATACCCGGACGACCACCAAAAATAGCCGTAATTAAGCCAACAATAAATGCGGCATATAAACCAACAAGGGGTTCTACATTTGCAACAAAGGCAAATGCAACAGCTTCTGGGATCAAGGCAAGTGCCACGGTCAATCCAGAGAGAATATCGTTTTTAGCAGAGCTTGGCGCCCTACTGAGTAAGTTAAACATTGAGTTCCTCAGTTTTATTTAGCTGACAAAAAAAGCGCTGAATTCTATCAAATTAGCGCTCATTTCACAATTATAGTTAATGCAGCCGATTTGTTTATCATCGGCTTATTTTTATTTTACAGTGGTAAGGCTGTACTACGTTTTACACAGGTCATGGTCACGTTAGAATGAACCTCTTGGACGTACTCTAAGCTAAGTAGGTTATCGCGTACAAAGTGCTCATAACCTTCTATGCCTTGAGAAATAATACGTAACATAAAGTCCATAGTACCCGCCATGGTGTAACATTCAGTCACTTCATCATAGCTAAGTATCAGTTTTTCAAACTCGGCTAGATTCTTTTTACCATGGTTTGATAAACGTACATGGGCGTAAACCAACATATCAAAGCCCAGCTTTTTTTCATCAAGCAATGCGACTTTACTTTTGATGTAGCCATCTTGTTCTAATTTGGCAATACGACGCCAACAAGGAGACTGAGATAGGCCTACTTTATCTGCAATCTCAGCGGTTGATAAACTTGCATCTTGTTGTAAAAGTGCCAATATTTGGCGATCTACGTGATTTAGAGACATTTTATTTCTTATTTATCTAATAAATTGGTTAAATTATACAGCCTTTTTAAAAAGCAGTCTGCATATTTTTAACAATTAAACACATCAACCAAATTGACCACTTACAAACGGATTGGTTGCCTTCTCATTGGCGACATCGGTATCTTCACCATGACCACTTAAAATTGTGGTACTCAATGGCAACGTCATTATATGGGCCTGTATTGAGCTAATAAGCTGCTTACTGTCTCCTTTTGGAAAATCAGTACGCCCGACTGAGCCTTTAAATATAACATCACCGACAATAACGGTGTTTTGTCTGTCTTGATAAAATACAACGTGTCCTGGGGTGTGCCCTGGGCAATGCAGTACTTTAAATACAAGTTGGCCAACTTGTATGGTGTCACCATGTGCTAGCCACTCATCTGGGTAAAAAGCACTGATAGGTTCAAATCCAAACATAGTGGCTTGCATTGGTAAGTTATCAAACCAAAATCGCTCATCCTTATGTGGACCAATAATTTTTATATTGTGTTGCTGGCGTAAACTATGTGCTGCACCCACATGGTCTAAGTGTCCATGGGTTAACCAAATTGCAGACAAGCGTAAGTCATGCTGTTTTAGCGTTGCATTAATTTTGTCAACATCACCACCAGGGTCAATCACCACAGCTTGCTGGGTTTGCTCGCATACTATAATTCGGCTATTTTGCATAAACTGCGTTACGGGAATTGTGATTATTTTCATCTTATATTTCTTTATCTTTTTGCGCTGGAATAACTATATCTTGTTCATATGACATTAAAATTGGGTATTTTAAATAAGCTTGATCGTAAAACGGGCTGTGCTCATAGAGCCAATTTAAACGCGCCTCAGAATTTGTAGCAAATGCTTTATCTTGCTTTAGTTTTTTATTAAATGCTGCGGCTAATTTAGGATCATCACTGAGCATTTTCTCAGCAAATGGGATCAAAGCATAATTTTCCATGTACTCTGTACGCTGAAAAATTGTATTAAATTCACCCCATGCAAAAAAAGAATCAGGGGCTTCTGGATGCAATAAATGCACAGCTAACTCGCCTGCTTTTTGTTGGGTACTGACTTCAAACCAACCATCTAAGTCAACATTCGTGGCCGGTACATAGTCAAAATGTGCCGACACTCTAAAACGCCCTTCAAATGGTGCTTTATCAAAGCTAAATTGCGATACTTTTGCCATTTTTAACGGTTGTGTATTGGCACCACTGAGTTTATTAATTGATACCCCGTGCAAGGCAAGTTTTTCAATAATATCGGTATACACTGGCGGAATAAAAAACGATTTTGGAACTTCGACCGTGTGCTGTACTTCTTTTTGCCAAAAAATAGGCAGCTTGTCATAATCTTGTTTTTTACCTAAATAGCTTACTTCTTGCTGATTTGACAACGCATTCATACTCTTAGAATAAGCAATGCCTTTAAACTTAATATAATCAGCTTGCTCAGCGTAGCCACGTTTAACAATTAATTGCTTAGGCACAAATTGCTGTTCTTTTTTTACCGCATTTGCGAGTTTATCTTTATGAGCTGCTAACGCTTCAATAGCACCATCTATAAACACATAAGTCCCTAACACCCGTTGCTTATAGGGTTTTAAAGAATGGTTTTCGACTAAAATAGTTGGTAATGACCTTAAATCACCCCAGCCATTAGAAAAACGAGGCGTCGCCACCCAACCCGCTAACCCTGATTTAAACTCTTGTTTATCCATCACAAAAACTAAAGGCCCAGGTATATGTCCTTGCTCAGTTAAAGTTTGATCAATAACAGGTTTAAAGTAACGGTTAAGCGCATCTGAAATAGCGGGCGACTCGCTAGCAAATACTGGGTTATAGCCGTAGGTTACATCGTATTGGTAATCGGCCCCATCAGTCACATGCACGTCTATATATAAATTCGGATTATAATCGTTAATCACTGCAAGTACGCTTTTAACCTCAGGGGTATCTAACTTAGTGAAATCACGATTTAAATTAAGGTTATTGGCGTTTGTTCTAAAACCCATTTTTACTGGGCCGCGCTGATTGATTCGATTAAATGCACTGCTGCGTTCATGGCCATCAACATTGAGAATCGGAATAAATAAAATGTTTACCTTTTTTAATATATCGCGACGTTTACCCGTGGCAATATCTCTAAGCAACATAAACATTGCATCTTTACCATCAATCTCACCAGCGTGAATACCGGCCTGAATAAGCACGGTTGGTTTGGTACTATTAGCCATTTGCCCAGCGTCAAAAAAGCCTTGTTCGCTGGCAATCAACATGTTTATTGCACGTTTACTATTACTATAGCCAATCGTTTTTGATTTAAATTGAGTAGGATTCGCCGCCACCAATCTATCAACAAATGCCATGGTATCAGCATAATTAGGAGACGAGACTCCTGCAGAAATTTCGAAGTCTGTGGTTAAAGGTCCTTGTTGTTGCAATAGCGACGTGCTCGCACCTTCCCATGGTAATAATGGCGGTAAATGACTGTTATTCGCCATACTTGCAGATAAAACCAATAAACTTATAAACATATACTTCTCTAGCAAACGCATTAATTAAAAAATTATAGCAATTAAAGCTTTTTAGTTGCCAAAACTGCGGTAGTTCAACAAAAAAATGCAGCCAACTGCAGTTTCCTTTGGTTATTTGCTCAAGCCCTAATCAAGTACTGATAAAAACATAATTAATATCAACCTTGAGAGCAACAAAGAACATGCCTAAAATTCTCAGCTAGCTAATAATTTAAAGTTAGATGAATGCATGAATTTAAAAGGTATAAACATAGCTAACACACTAAATAACAGGCACAAAAAAAGGAGCCATAGGCTCCTTTTTAATACTTATACAAAAACTTAAGCTGCCGCTAGGCCTTCTTTTGCTTTTGCTACAAGCGCTGCGAATGCAACTTGGTCGTAAACAGCGATATCTGCAAGGATCTTACGATCGATTTCTACAGATGTCTTTTTAAGACCATTGATAAAACGGCTGTAAGACAGACCATTTTGACGTGAAGCAGCATTGATACGTGCAATCCATAGTTGACGGAAAGTACGTTTCTTAGCACGGCGGTCACGGTAAGCGTATTGACCCGCTTTAGTAACAGCCTGGAAAGCTACGCGGTAAACACGTGAACGTGCTCCGTAGTAACCTTTCGCTTGTTTTAAAACTTTTTTGTGACGTGCACGTGCGACAACGCCGCGTTTAACTCTTGCCATTTCTAAAAACCCCTATTAAGCGAATGGTAACATACGTGAAACTAGACCATGGTCATTTTTATGAACCATCATCTTAGGACGTAGGTGTAACTTACGCTTAGAAGTTTTCTTAGTCAGAATGTGACGAAGATGCGCTTGTTTACGCTTGAAACCGCCAGAAGCAGTCTTTTTGAAACGCTTAGCTGCGCCTCTGTGACTTTTTAGCTTGTAAGCCATTGCAATAACTCCAATTGTATTGCTTTAAAATTAGTAAGAAGGCGTGAGATATATTGCTATAGCTCCACTTTAAAGGCCTAACTTACTGCTATGTTCCGGTGAAAACCCAGTATAAATACCGCAATTTTACTTTAAAACCGGTTAACTCAGGTGGACATTTTCACATCACTTGCAAACCTGAGCTAAATTCGGTGCGTATTATCGCCTAATTATTACTTTTTAGCAACCGGCGCCATCATCATAACCATTTGACGGCCTTCAACACGATTTGGGAAAGATTCAACAACTGCTAATTCTTCTAAATCGGTTTTAATACGGTTTAATAATTCGATACCAATTTCTTGGTGAGCCATTTCACGACCACGGAAGCGGATAGTTATCTTAGCTTTATCGCCAGCTTCTAAGAACTTACGTAAGTTGCGTAGCTTAACCTGATAGTCACCTTCATCCGTACCTGGACGGAATTTGATTTCTTTAATCTGGATCTGCTTTTGCTTCTTCTTCTGCTCTTTTAGTTCTTTGCTTTTTTCAAAGATGAACTTACCGTAATCCATAACCTTACAAACAGGCGGCTCAGCATTTGGACTGATCTCTACAAGATCAACACCCGCTGCATCAGCCATAGCTTGCGCGTCTTTTAATGACTGAATTCCAGCTTGTTCGCCGTCGATGTCGATTAAACGAACTTCTTGCGCTGTAATTTCTTCGTTAATACGATTTTTTTGAGCTGTTTGTTGCCCTTTCTTGCCGCCTCTAATAGTACGTTCCTCCAAGAATATCAATAATATAAGCGTGTAGCTGGCTATTTTTGCTTGCCCTACACGCTCGATTTTTACTGTCGATTTTTGATTTCTTCACTGATTTTAGCTACAAAATCATCGACATTAAATTTGCCTAGGTCTTCACCTGTGCGAGTTCGTACTGCTACTTCTTGTTGCTCAACTTCTTTGTCGCCAACAACCAATAAGTAAGGAATACGCTTAAGTGTATGTTCTCGGATTTTAAAGCCAATCTTCTCATTTCTCAAGTCAGCAGCGGCTCTAATTCCAAGTTTATTTAATTTTTGTACAATTTCCTGCACATACGGTGCTTGTTTATCAGTGATATTCATAATCACCACTTGCTTAGGCGCAAGCCACGTTGGGAATAAACCAGCATACTCTTCTGTTAAAATACCGATGAAGCGCTCAATAGACCCTAATATAGCGCGGTGTATCATAACAGGTGTACGTCGTTCGTTATTTTCAGCCACATATGTTGCGCCTAAACGACCAGGTAATGCAAAGTCTAGTTGCACTGTACCACACTGCCACGCTCTGTCTAAGCAATCGTACAAAGTAAATTCAATTTTAGGACCATAAAACGCCCCTTCACCTGGTAGGTAATCAAATTCAATGTCATTTGCTTTAAGGGCATCAGCAAGTGCAAGCTCAGCTTTGTCCCACATTTCATCTTCGCCGATACGTTGTTCTGGACGAGTTGAAAGTTTAACTACAATTTTTTCAAAGCCGAATGTTTCATACGTATCGTAAACCATTTTAATACAGGCCGATACTTCATCCATGATTTGTTCTTCAGTACAGAATACATGCGCATCATCTTGGGTAAAGCCACGCACACGCATTAAGCCGTGAAGTGCACCTGATGGCTCGTTACGATGACAACAACCAAACTCAGCCATACGCAGTGGTAAATCACGGTATGATTTTAAACCTTGGTTAAATATTTGTACGTGACCTGGGCAGTTCATTGGCTTAATTGCGTATTCACGCTTTTCAGATTCCGTAGTAAACATGGCTTCTGAATACTTTTCCCAGTGACCTGATTTTTCCCATAACGAACGATCCATCATCATTGGACCTTTTACTTCTTCGTATTGGTACTCACGTAATTTTTCACGCACAAACTCTTCTAATTCGCGGTAAATGCTCCAACCATCGTTGTGCCAAAATACCATGCCTGGCGCTTCTTCTTGCCAGTGCCATAAATCAAGTGCTTTACCAATACGGCGGTGATCACGCTTCTCAGCTTCTTCTAAACGCTTTAAGTACGCTTTAAGTTGCTTTTTATCGCCCCACGCTGTGCCGTAAATACGCTGCAGCATTTTATTTTCAGAATCACCACGCCAGTATGCACCTGCTACCTTCATGATTTTGAAGTTTTGGCAGAATTTCATATTAGGAACGTGCGGTCCACGACACATGTCTACATATTCTTCGTGGTGGTATAAACCTGGGCGATCATCTTGAGCAATATTTTCATCAAGAATTTCTATTTTGTATGTTTCGCCACGTGCCGCAAACGTGTCGCGTGCTTCTTGCCAGCTAACGGTTTTTTTCACTACATCGTAGTTTGTTTTTGCAAGCTGCAACATACGCTTTTCAATAGCATCAAGATCATCTTGAGATAACGAATGTTCCATATCAATATCATAGTAAAAACCGTTATCGATAGTAGGACCAATCGCCATTTTAGCGTCTGGGAAAAGTTGCTTAACAGCATGACCAATTAGGTGGGCACAAGAATGGCGAATAATTTCTAAACCATCGTCATCTTTTGCTGTAATAATTTCAAGACGAGAGTCGGCTGAAATTAAATCACATGCATCCACGCGTTCGCCATTCACACGACCAGCAATGGTTGCTTTAGCAAGACCAGGGCCAATATCGTTTGCAACATCAAGCGTGCTTACAGGGTTTTCAAAACTACGCTGACTACCGTCAGGGAGAGTAATAACTGGCATTATAAATCCTTACATACAGTGGTGACACCTACAATGTATCACGTGTATTTTTTAATTAATTAAATGAGAATGACTCGACAACGCTTTTACGAATAAGCATTGACTATTTTTCGCCGACAAAGGCTAATGTAGGTGCTGAGTCTGCTCAACTACAAAAAAGATATTGTCGCGTGCTGCAGCGTTAATTACAAGTTTTAAGCTATTAAAAACCACGCAATTTTAGCATAAATGTGCAATTAATAACTTTTCTTCAGTCAGGTAATCTCAAATTAACGTTAAACACGATATTAAAGCAGCACGTAAACTGCTTAAACTCGCATTTTAATGCGTGTTGCGTATAATAACCGGTAATTAAGTTATAGTAGAGATTAACAATGAGAACATGTGGTGTAGAAATTACCGGTAGTGATGTACTACTTTGTATTTTAAGTAAAGATAACGACGTTTTTGATATTCGTGACGTGCGCCAAACACGCTTTACCTTAGGTAACGGTAACGACACTGAAGTAATGCGTAAATTTCAATTTGATTTTGCAAAACTAATGCAAGATTATCAAATTGATTCTGTTGCCATTCGCGAACGCCAGCCTAAAGGTAAATTTGCAGGCAGCGCTAAAGGGTTCAAAATGGAAACAGCTATCCAATTAATCGACAACCTCGATGTTCGCGTGTTTTCAACTACTGAAATAAAAGAGCAAGTAAAACGTAACCCGATCCCTATCGCGTTCGAAGACACAGGCCTTAAAAAATATCAAGAAAATGCATTCGTTAATGCTTACGTTTATATCATGAAAAAAACCTACCGCAGCGACGAAATGTAAATTAATTCCCCTTTTTGTAGAAACGCGTAATAGCTCAATATTACGCGTTTTTTTATGCTTAAACTTTCCAAATACAAGTGTAAGACATTAGTCTACCCCTCTTCCCTTTGTCGACAATTCATGTTTATTTAATCAACAAGCCTTGGATAGATAAAAACATGGAGAATGTCATGAAAGCGACACAAAAAGTGCATAAAGAAGTAGAACAAATAAACACTATACCGCTATCAAATAGTTATTTTAAGGGGATTCAAAGCACACCGCTAATAGAGCAAACTATTGGAGAATACCTTGATTCAATTGTCGACAATAACCCAGAGGCATTGGCAGTTGTTGTTGCTCACCAAAATATTCGCTTAAACTATAAGGAGTTTCAGCAGCAGATTGATCAGCTTGCTATGGGGTTGTTGGCATTAGGGGTTAAATCAGGTGACAGGGTCGGTATTTGGTCACCCAATAATATACAATGGTGCTTAACTCAATTTGCAACGGCTAAAATCGGCGCAATCATGGTGTGTATTAACCCAGCTTACCGCCCCAGTGAACTGCAATATGCACTTAATAGTGTTGAATGTTCCACGCTTATTACTGCTACCTCATTTAAGGGCAGTCACTATATTAATATGCTACAAAGTTTAGCCCCAGAGCTAAACAGTTGCCAAAAAGGGGAATTAAAAGCCGCTCAGCTTCCTTCATTAAAAAATGTAATTTGCATAGGTGATGAGCCAGTAAATGGCATGTTTTCATTTAATGAAATTCTCGCTTTACCCTCAGAAGCCCACCAGTTAGAACTTCAAGCGGTGGCTAAAACCCTCAATTGCAATCAAGACATTAATATTCAGTTTACCTCTGGCACCACAGGAAACCCTAAAGGGGCTACGCTAACGCATAAAAATATTCTTAATAATGCACTGCTTGTTGCCCAAGCAATGCATTTTACTGAACGCGATAAGCTCTGTATCCCTGTACCGCTTTATCACTGTTTTGGCATGGTTTTGGGTAGCTTATTGTGTGTAAGTAAAGGCGCTGCGGCTATTTATCCTAGTGATTCTTTCGATCCAAAAACCACATTAGAGGTGGTACAACAAGAAAAGTGCACCGGACTTCATGGCGTGCCTACCATGTTTATAAGCGAATTAGAGCTTAATAACTTTAGTGATTATGATTTAAGTACATTACGAACCGGCGTTATGGCTGGCTCAACCTGTCCCGAACAAGTTATGCGTAAAGTACAAACACTGATGAATATGAACCAAGTCGTTATAGCCTATGGACAAACAGAGTGTAGCCCAATCAACAATATCACTGAAACCGACTCATCAATTGAACGTCAAGTCACCACAGTAGGAAGAGCACTTGCGCACACTGAAGTAAAAATTATTGATGAAGTGGGTGAAGTTCAAAAAATAGGCCAACCCGGTGAGGTTTGTAGCCGTGGTGCCGGCATAATGCGTTGCTACTGGAATGATGAAGAGAAAACCAAAGCCACTATCGATAATCAAGGCTGGTTACATTCAGGTGATTTGGGGGTAATGGACAGTGAAGGTTTTGTCAGTATTGTTGGCAGAATTAAAGACATGATCATTCGCGGCGGTGAAAATATATACCCCCGTGAGATTGAGGAGGTTTTATACACCTACCCAGGGATACAAGATGCGGCAATTTTTGGTATTACCGATGAAAAGTTTGGCGAAGAAGTGTGTGCCTGGATCCAACCTAAAGAAGGTGAAGTACTTGATGAGCAAGCAATTCGATTGTTTTTAAAAGACAAACTCGCCTACTTTAAACAGCCTAAATATATTCGCTTTGTCGAACATTACCCAATGACGGTAACCGGCAAATTGCAAAAATTTAAAATGCGCGAACAAATGCAAGAAGAACTCGCCGAGTCTGCATTTTCGTAATAGTTAACGGCTACTTTATTACAATGCAACGATTAAACGTTGCATTGTAATTTATTATAAATTACTGAGCTAAGACTCAATGACTTTAACAGTAAGCCTGTTTCTACCTGCTGCTTTTGATTTGTACATAGCAGTATCAGCTGTAGCCAATAAAGTTTCAATTGATGGCCTATGTTGACAATATTTATCATAAGCTACCCCTGCAGATACAGTTACGTAATTAAACGGAGAATAAGCATGAGCAATGGGCTCATTTGCAAAGCGCTGCGTTAAATCACTCAGCCAATGTAATTGATTTTCATCGACCGTTTTAACTAATATAAATTCCTCTCCACCAAAACGCACAGTAATATCAGCACCACAATCTTTCAGTCGGTTTGCAACTTCAACCAACACGTTATCACCCTCTAAATGACCATAGTTATCGTTATATTTTTTAAAATAATCAACATCTATCATCGCAAGCGCTAAATATTGAGAGGGTTTTAGCTTTTTTATTAATGTTTTACAGTGCTTGTCAAAGCTATGCCTATTGCTCATACCGGTAAGTTGATCAATATTGGCTTTCTCTGCTTCTAAGAGCTCAGCTTGGTATTGTTTACGTAATAAAATATCGAGTTGATATTGAATTATGGCCATCACAATAACCATACTGAAGTAAAAATAGAGCGTCCAAATAATTGATATAGAAGAATAAAGTTCAATTACTAATAAACCGATAGCTATAATTGACCACAGGACTAGCTTATGACCTAAATGTAACATGGGAATAGCGACAAATGCGGCCGCAACTAACATCGGGCCACCTTCGTGGAGTTCATAATAGGTTTTGACATAAGTCCAAAAGAAATAACAAAATAAAATGCCGTATAAAAAGTAGCGAGTATGCAATTTTTCAGGTTTTAATTTTTTGTTTATGTAAATTAGATAAACCGACAAACCCACCATTATAATCCTCAGAATATTAATGGTTGAGGTACTCTCTTTTTTATCATCAAACCAAGAAATAAAAATAAAGGACAATAAAAATACCGTAACTAAATACAGCGTCACATTAGCAATGTGAAGCGTGTTTTTATTCAATAAGTATTGAAAGTCGTGCTCGGTGGCACTTGAAAAATAAAACTGTGAAGGTAAGAGCTGCAATGTCACTCTCCTTGTTAGGCATCCTTATCAAAATAATATAGTAGACTCACCTTGTTTAGCGAATCAAATTTTAATTAACCTAATAAAAAAATTAAGAAAAGCCCACATAATCTCAATTATATAGGCTCATAAATTAAGAGAGTGGTTACACTACACCTTGTTCAATCATTGCATCGGCTACACGTCTAAATCCAGCGATGTTAGCGCCTAGTAGTAGGTTGCCGGGTTGATCAAACTCTTTTGCGGTGTCGTTGGCTGTGGTGAAAATATCTTTCATTATTTGCTTAAGCTTTTCATCAACTTCTTCAAACGTCCAGCTTTGCATACTGGCATTTTGCGCCATTTCTAATTGGCTAGTTGCTACCCCACCGGCATTCGCTGCTTTGCCAGGGCCATAAGCTATTTTTGCTTCAATAAAGCAATCAATCGCTTCTTTGGTTGAAGGCATATTTGCCCCTTCACTAACTAAAATACAACCATTTTCAAGTAGTGCTTTTGCATCCGCTTGGGTTAATTCATTTTGTGTAGCACAAGGAAAAGCCGCATCCGCACTGTAACGCCATACAGCATGACCATCCTGAGGGTACTCATCGCGGGGCGTATACTTTGCCTGAGGATGAGTATCTAGGTAGTCACTTAGGCATCCTCGTGAGTGCTCTTTTAATTGCTTAATGAGTTTTAAGTCAATGCCACTCTCATCGTACAAAGTGCCTTTTGAGTCACTACAGGCAATAGGCGTAGCCCCTAATTGATATAATTTTTCCATGGCATAAATAGCCACATTGCCTGAGCCTGAAATTAAACAGCGTTTTCCTGCTAAGCTGTCATCACGATCTTCAAGCATATAGTTAGCAAAATACACTGCGCCATAACCCGTTGCTTCTTTGCGAGCAAGCGATCCGCCCCAAAGTAAGCTTTTACCGGTTAGTACGCCTTCATAGCGCCCTGTTAAGCGTTTGTATTGGCCAAACATATAACCAATTTCTCTCGCCCCTACGCCAATATCCCCTGCAGGTACATCGGTTGTAGGACCAATATGGCGATATAACTCGGTCATAAACGATTGGCAAAAACGCATTATCTCGCCATCAGAGCGTCCTTTAGGATCAAAGTTAGCGCCTCCTTTACCACCGCCTATAGGCAAACCAGTCAGTGCATTTTTAAAAATTTGTTCAAAGCCTAAAAATTTTATGATGCTGGCATTTACACTTGGATGAAAACGTAAGCCGCCTTTGTAAGGGCCCAGCGCTGAATTAAATTCGATACGGTAGCCTTTATTTACTTGAATATTGCCCTCGTCATCAACCCAAGGTACGCGAAACATTAACTGACGCTCTGGCTCTACCATTCTTTGAATAATTGCTTGTTGTTGGTAATGACTGGTTTGCGCAAATATAGGCTCTAGCGAGTCTAGCACTTCTTCTACCGCTTGATAAAACTCACATTGCGCAGGGCTCGTCTGCTTTAATTGCGCAATTGTTCTGTGTATATAATTCATATTTATTCTTCCATGTGGGTATTTTTTAATTCGAAACAGGAAAAATGATCAACGTTATTGTTAGTTGAGAAATTGATTATGCGATCATTATTTTTACACTTTAACATCATAGATAAACTGGATGCACGTGTTTGATGTTGAATTAAATTGTTGTTTATTTTGTATAAAAACCCATTAATAAAGAATTTGTATGCTAAAACGCCAGTTTTAATGAATAACACGTTAAAAGTATTAAAAAAATAGTAAAACAAAAGACGACTCTACGTTTTTACGAGCGCAACAATATAAAATGCTTTATGAGACTGAAGTTGTAGAAGGATAAGACTAATAATAGCGTAGATTTTAGTGAGTTAGTTTAAGAGGTTTAAATGGAGGTTGCTAACCAACCTCCATAAAATGCATTAAGCTTTTTCGCCATCTGGGCGAAAAGTACGCTGCACACCGGTTAAAAATAAACGTAAAACTTGATCGTTACACACACGGTAATGTTTGTTTTCAACTTTACGTGAAAATGCACTAAGTTCATGCTTACTTAAATCAAAATCAACTAAGGCTAGTGTGGCAATCACGTCTTCTGCTTTCATATTTAAAGCAATACGTAATTTCATAAAAATAATATTATTGTTTAATTTAGTCTCTGGGATTGGCTGCTCACCGTCACGTTTACCGCGCTTAGTATTTATAAAGCCATTTAAAAATACCGCAAATTCAGTGTCACTTATTGGGGTGTAACCTTGCTCGCCCTCTTTAGTTAACCATGCAATCACCTGCTCTGTGCTGACGCTCTGCTCTGCAGCGGCGAACACGTCAACCATTGCTGAATCGGTTAAATCGAAGGTGTAGCGAATACGGCGTAAAATATCGTTATGTGTCAAAGTAAATCCCAGGTAAAATAAGTGCTCAGCAAACAAAAGCTGTTTAATAGCGGCGCAGTTTATCAGAGTTACACTAAGCGCCCTATTAAATACTGTGTTTAATTACCCAATACTTTTGCCGGATCAACACGTGTTGCTTGCCATGCTGGATACAGCGTCGCCAATATTGCAAGCACAAAGGTGGCAATAACAGTTAACACTATATCTTGCCAAACTAATTTACTCGGTAAGAATTCGATAAAATACACACCTTCTAGCGGATTTTCACCCATCAATAAGCTCAGCCAAGTAAAGAGCTCACTAATATTGATTGCTAGAATGACCCCAATAATAGAGCCTAATACTACGCCAACAAATGCTTGAGTTAAGCCTTGCATTACAAAAGTAGCCAAAATAGTACTGTCTTTGGCACCCATGGTTTTTAAAATGGCAATATTGCCTTCTTTTTCGCGCACTTCCATCACTAATGACGAAACAATGTTAAAACTGGCGACTGCAATAATCAAAAACACCACAATATAAACAATTGTACGCACCATTTGAATGTCTTGATACAAGCTGCCTTGGGTTCTAAACCAACTCGATATATACACATAATCAGTGACTGTTTTCCCTATCTTCAGCGCTATTTGGTGCGCTGCAAACACATCATCAACTCGTAAACGTAAGCCGGTTACTTGGCTTTGATCGTAGCCTAAGGTTTGTTGTGCCTTGTTAAGGTGAATAAACGCGGCACTGCTATCGATAGGCCCGCCCATTTCTATAACACCTGCGAGAGTCAATGTGACCCGTTTTGGCGCAAGTAATGATTGCCCTTTTTCACTAATTTGTGGGATCAGCAAAGTGACATTGTCGCCTATTGATAAGTTAAGTTGAGAGACAATTTGCTTGCCTAAAATAACATCCTCAAGTGCTAGCTGACTAACCAGCTTACCTTGTGTAAATTGGTTAATAGCTGATACGTCACTTTCTAACGAAGGCTCAACACCCCGTATTTCAACTGCTTTTAATTGGCTTTTAAATTGCGCCATACCATTTACTGCTATAAATGGGGCTGCTCCTGTTACTTGTGGTTGCTGTTTTAATTTTTCGACTTTGCTGGGCCAGTCAGCAATCGGCCTGCTTGGTGCCACATATTCAACTTGTGGCACGACACTTAATAAACGATGCACTAATTGTTGCTCAAAGCCATTGATCACCGATAACGCCACAATCAACACGGCAACACCAAGTAAAATGCCAATAGTGGATGCCTTGGCAATAAAACTAACAAACGCGTTTTTTTCATCTTTATGGCCTGAGTAGGCTCTGAAACGTTTACTTATAAAGGCACTAAGCAACATGGCTCGACTCTTTTATTGATAATTTACCATCATCTAAATACGCTATTTTACCCAGCTTGTCGGCAAGCTCTAAATCATGAGTCACCACCACAAAACTGGTGTTTAAACTTTTATTTAGCTGATTAATTAAATCGTAAATTTTAATCGCGTTTTGCTTATCTAAATTACCTGTTGGCTCATCAGCAAGCACCAGTGCAGGCTCAGTTACTAAAGCACGCGCTATGGCAACACGTTGGCGTTCGCCACCAGAAAGTGCCGACGGTTTATGGCTACTTCTGTGGGCAAGGCCGACTTTATCAAGCATGTCGAGCGCTTTTATATTTGCTTCTTTGGCACTCAAGCCTTTTATTAACAGTGGCATAGCAACGTTCTCAACCGCACTAAATTCCATTAATAAATGATGAAATTGATAAATAAACCCTAAGTTTTGATTTCTAAACGCGGCTTGTTGGCTGCGAGACAGTTTAGCCACATCTTGATTTTTTATTTTTGCACTGCCAGAACTGGCGGTATCTAAGGTACCTAAAATATGCAACAAGGTGCTTTTACCTGAACCTGAGCTGCCTACAATAGCTAACATTTCACCTTGGGTTAGGGCTAAATCAACCCCTTTTAATACCTCAACTTGGTTTTGCCCGTCTTGGTAGGCTTTACTTATTTGTTCACAACTAATTACTAAATCATTCATAACGTAATACCTCTGCTGGGTTTACTTTGGCGGCCTGACGCGCGGGATATAAAGTCGCTAAAAAGCTCATGGCTAAGCTTAAAACAGCAATCACACTTAAGCTAAGCACATCAAATTTGACCGGCAGTGAAATCCCCGATAATAAATTTAAACCAACCAACGCCAACAGTTCATTTATATATAAGCTAAATAAAATACCTAAAGAGGCACCTACTGCCGTACCAATCACTCCGTTATATAAACCTTGAACCATAAATACCGTTTGTACTTGGCTTGGCGTGAGCCCAAGAGTTTGCAATATGGCGACTTCGCTTTGTTTTTCACTCACCATCATGGTGAGCGCCGACACAATGTTAAACACCGCCACCAGCACGATTAAGCCAAGGAGCATAGACATAATGCGTTTTTCCATCGCGACAGCGGCAAATAAAGTGCCTTGGCTACTGCGCCAATCTGTGTAGCTAAAATTCTTGAGGATACGTTGGCTGTCTTGAATAAATTCATTAAGTGCAAATGGCTCATGCAGTGACACACTTAAATTAGGGGGTGTAGAGCTACTTTGCTTTAATACTCGTTGCAATGACACACCACTGGTAAATGCCAGTCCCATGTCAATTTCAGATCCGGTTTCGTAAATAGCAGCAATTTTGAATAAACGCTGACTTGGAACACGACCAAGGGGTGTATAAGTAGATGCATTAGGCATAATAACGCGCAGTTTATCGCCTAAGCCAACGCCGAGTTTACGGCTTAAATAGCGGCTAATGGCAATGTGATAATTATTATTTAATACGCTTTGCCAATTACCCTGCACTACTTTGTCAGTGATTTTATAAAGCGAGTCATTATTATCATAGAGCCCTTGCAGCAGCACACCATGCAGGTCTTTATTGGTTTGCAGTATGGCTTCACCATGGCGATATAAACTAACATGTTCAACATACGGTGATTGTTCAAGATCAGCTTTAAGGGTGTTCATCTGCGCTTTAGAGTGTTGTTTTGCCTGCACTTCAACGTGTGGAATGAGCCCGAGCATATTTGTTTTCAAGCTGCTTTCAAAGCCGTTCATGACACTACTTACTGTAAAGAGCGCCATTAAACCAATCGCTATACCTGCAATAGAAAAAAAAGAAATAAACGAAATAAACGCATTGCCTTTAGAAGAGCGACTATATCTAAGTCCGATAAACAGGCTAACAGGTTGAAACATATTAATTAAAACATTAATGCTAAAAGTGTGGCTTTATAGTAGCACGAACTCAGCGCAATTGAATATCATCAAAAATGTAAGAAATAATTTATAAATCTGATACTTGGCTATATTATGAGCAACCCCGTAAACCTAGCTAAACCTTCAACCCTGTTACTAAATAATCAAGTAATACCCGTACATTAGTAGCAACAAATTGCCGCGGAGGATAGAGCCCCCACACACCCTCTTGCTGAGGTTGATAAGCTGTTAATATTGGTACTAACTGCCCTGTTTTAATTTCATTCTCTATGTAGTAATCCGGCAACTGAACAATACCCAAGCCTTTTTTAGCGCCGTCAACCAGTGCCCAACCGCTATTACAATGCAATCGCCCTGCTATTTTAATATGTTTGTCGCGGCCATTTTCATTTACTCGCCAATAACTACTGTTACCAATTAAGCATTGATGCTGGTTAAGCTCACCTAGCGTATGAGGTTCGCCAAAACGCGCTAAATAGCTAGGTGCGGCACACATAATAAATCGTCTTGAGCTCAATCGCCGCGCTTTTAGACTTGAGTCTTTTAAATGGCCTAATCGAATGGCTAAATCAAAGCCGCCTTCCAGCAGGTTTTCTTGCTCATTAGAGAGTGTTGCGATTACTTCTACTTCTGGGTGATCATGCATAAACGAATGCACTATAGGCATAATAAAACTCTCACCATACATAACCGGTGCGGTTAATTTTATTTTACCTTTAGGGGATGTTTGCACAGAGGCGAGCCCCTGAGTGGCTTCATCCATAGCGTGTTGTAAATGTTTTACTTGGTGTAAAAACTGCTCACCTTCTTTGGTTAATACCACCTTTCGGGTCGTACGCGTTAAAAGTTGGGTATTTAACCGTTGTTCAAGCTTAGTAACATGGCGGCTAATATGGGCAACCGATAGACCCAACGCCTGTGCAGCTTGAGTAAAACTTCCCTCTTCGCCAACAGCAATAAACTCATCAATCCCTTCCCAACGCATTATTATTACCATACTGTAAAAGTGTTTTATTAATTTAGAGATTATCATTGTTATAGAAATAAATACAATAGGCACATCACCCAAACAGTTTGGGTCTACAATTGATATTCAAACCACTACAAAGGATATACACATGTCTGAATTTATAAAATCAAAAGCAGCGATTGCCTGGGGCCCTAATCAGCCTTTAAGCGTTGAAGAAGTTGACGTGATGATGCCTAAAAAAGGCGAAGTGATGGTAAAAATTACTGCCACAGGTGTATGCCATACAGATGCTTTTACTTTATCAGGTGAAGATCCAGAAGGCATTTTCCCCGCTATTTTAGGCCATGAAGGTGCTGGGGTGGTTTACGCTGTGGGCGAAGGCGTTACCAGTGTAGAAGTTGGCGATCACGTTATTCCTCTATACACCGCAGAATGTGGTGAATGCAAAATGTGTACTTCAGGTAAAACCAACTTGTGCTCTGCTGTACGCGAAACACAAGGCAAAGGCTTAATGCCAGATGGCACAACGCGCTTTTTCAAAGACGGCCAACCTATTTATCACTACATGGGGACGTCGACCTTTTCTGAGTACACAGTACTTCCTGAAATCTCACTAGCTAAAGTAAATAAAGAAGCCTCTTTAGAAGAAATTTGCTTATTGGGCTGTGGTGTCACTACCGGTATGGGCGCTGTAACAAATACGGCAAAAGTAACAGCGGGCGATACGGTGGCAATTTTTGGTCTAGGTGGCATTGGTTTGTCGGCCATTATTGGCGCAAAAATGGCTGGTGCAAGCCGTATTATTGGTATTGATATTAACACCTCTAAGTTTGATCTTGCGACTAAACTCGGTGCTACCGACTTAATTAATCCAAAAGACTTCGACAAGCCAATTCAAGAAGTGATTGTAGAGATGACCGACGGCGGTGTTGACTACTCATTTGAATGTATTGGTAACGTTGATGTAATGCGCTCTGCCCTTGAGTGTTGTCATAAAGGCTGGGGAGAATCTGTAATTATTGGTGTAGCTGGTGCTGGCCAAGAAATTTCAACTCGCCCGTTCCAACTTGTTACTGGACGTGTATGGCGTGGTAGCGCATTTGGAGGCGTTAAAGGTCGTTCGCAACTTCCTGATATTGTAGAGCGTTACATGGCGGGTGAATTCGCTCTTAATGATTTTATTACCCACACCATGAGCCTTGAAGAAATAAACGATGCCTTTGATTTAATGCACGAAGGTAAGAGTATTCGTACTGTTATTCATTACTAATTTCTTTTAATCACCATTACCAGCCGTTGCTATTAAGTAACGGCTTTTAAGGATTGTTATGTTAGAAAATATCTCAACAGCAAAAGTGGCTGGTGGCTGGCATAAGCAGTATAGCCATACTTCCTCAAGCACCCATTGCAGCATGCGTTTTGCGGTATTTTTACCACCAGGCGCCAGTGAAAAAAATAAAGTACCAGTACTTTATTGGTTATCAGGATTAACCTGTACCAATGAAAACTTTATGCAAAAAGCAGGCGCGTTTAAAAAAGCGGCAGAGCTAGGCATCGCTATTGTCGCACCTGATACCAGTCCGCGTGGTGAAAACGTTCCTAATGAAGATAGCTACGATTTTGCCCAAGGTGCAGGGTTTTACGTCAATGCAACGCAGGCACCTTACAATACTCATTTTAATATGTACGATTATGTGGTGAAGGAACTACCTGCATTAATAGAGCAACATTTTCCAGTAACAACTAAAAAAGCAATTTCTGGGCATTCTATGGGTGGCCACGGCGCATTAATAATTGCCCTTAAAAATCCTAAAGCTTATACCAGCGCTACAGCATTTAGCCCAATTGTAAACCCGATGGATTGTCCTTGGGGTGTTAAAGCCTTTACTGGCTACTTAGGTACTGATAAATCAGTCTGGGCAGAATATGATAGCTGCGAATTAATGCAACAAGCCAAACATGCTGATTATTTACCTATGTTGATCAGCCAAGGTGATGCCGATAACTTTTTAGAAGAGCAACTTAAGCCACAAAACTTAGTGGCAATTGCAACACAGCAAGGCTATCCGTTAACGTTCGAAATGCAAGCTGGCTACGACCATAGTTACTATTTTATTAGTAGTTTTATAGACCAACACTTATTATTTCATCATCAGTTTTTAACTGTTTAGGCGCATGAGTGTGTGGTGACGATTTATCGATCTCTACACACTCTTTAAGATTTTTTGTGATCTGCCTGCATTTTTTAATCACCCCGTCATCTCCTTTTACTAACCCAAATACTGCAGAGTCTATTTTTAAACCGAGCTCGGTAAAATTGAATCCATCTTTATCAACTGGAACCGGTTTAAGTGGATTTTTATAGGGCGTGGAACGAGCTGGGTTATTCATTCTTTGGTTATCATCTGCATTTGAGGCTGCTTGTCCATCCAACATAACGCCAAAAAATGTACAGCCATTAAGCATCAGCAATAGTGATAAAAAAAATATTTTTTTCATGTTTAACCCTTTAGTAGCTTCAACTTTAACTATTTAGTTAATAGAGTAACTCCATTAAAAAACAAAACTGTAAAAATCTGTTAGTGAGCAAAATCGTTTACAACATAAGTTACACTTAAGTATTTTATAATCACCCTCGCAAATTGATATAATATAACATACAATTGAGCTCGTTTTTTCCATCTTACTAAAGCATTTTTATGTCATTACCTATAACCCAAAATCGATTGCATCATATAGACTTACTTCGGGGTCTTATCATTATATTTATGGTGATTGATCACGGCATGTATTATTGCCTAAATTATTCAGTGACCGATCCCATGACCATACCAGGAACAGATGCGCTTACTTTTTTCACTCGTTTTATATCGCACTTTTGTGCGCCATTATTTATATTTTTAGCGGGTCTTTCTGCAGCGATAACCGAACATAAATACACTTCCACACAAGCATTTTCAAAAAGCTTAATTATACGTGGACTAGTGCTTATATTATTTGAATTTACTATTGTGTCGTGGTCTTGGAGCTTTAATCCACTATTTCCAATGTTATACGCTCAGGTTATTTGGGCGATAGGTTGGGGATTTATTATTCTAGGGCTTTTACGCTTAGTTGGGCTGTATGCCATTTTCGCTACAGGCTTAATTTTAGTATTTGGCCACAACTTATTTGATGCCGTCAACTTTGCGCCAAATACACTCGCAAATACGATATGGTCTGTTTTACATCAAAAAAATGTACTCGAACTTCCTTTTAACTTTAAAATTAGAACCACCTACCCCGTAGCTCCTATTGTTGGGTTAATGGCGTTAGCCTATTGTGCAGGTGTTTACTACAAAGCCAAGCAATACAGTAACCGAGTTATGGATTATGGCTTAATTTTGGGTGTAAGCTGCCTAGTTTTATATACGCTTTTGCGTGGCTTTAATCTTTATGGTGACGCATCAATATTTACGATTAGTGACTCTTATTTACTCACTATAATGTCATTCTTAAACCCGACCAAATACCCACTTTCCCTGCAGTTTATGTTGTTAACCGTTGGTATAGGCCTAATTATGCTTAAACTATTGAGCAAGCTAAAAAGTGATTTTTCGCCAAAGTTTTTACAAGTATTGGGTAAAACCAGTATGTTCTCGTACTTAGCCCACTTGTATTTACTGCATGCAATAAGTTGGCTACTTATCCCTGTTTTAGGCTTTAGTTTTTCTGATATGACTTATGGCGAAACACTGGTGGGTTTACCAACTGGATACGGTATGAGCTATGTTGCAACACTGATATTTATTGCAGTCGTAATTGGCCTAACAGCCGTTCTTGCCAATTATTATCTAGCATGGAAGCAAAAAAATAAACACAGTTTAATTGCTAAGTATATTTGAACAAACATTAAAAAAGGCGCTATAAAAGCGCCTTGCTAACAAGTATGTGTGCTTAGAACATATCTTGATAGGAATTTGTTGTACTAAATGTGATTGCTTTTTCAAAGCCTGGCAGCGTAATGCTGTGCTCATCTAAAACAATCTCATTTTCATCAATCAAGCCATCACCAAAACGGTAAATTAGCGAGTATTGACCTAAATCGGCTTGCGTTTGGTAAGTATGCTGTGCATCTTTCACTTGGCTATGTTTTTCAGCGTAGCTATTCATCAGTGCATCACCATAGCGTTTAGCAAGCATTTGCATGGTTACTTTTGCGCTCAGCACAGTCGCTGTTGCATTATTTCCACCAAAGCCTTTTGAGTTAATAAACGCAATATCCATATCACCACAATCGTAGTGGCTATTACGAATATCTAAATGATCGCTGTAAACATCGTCGGCTACTTTATCAATGGTGGTAATACCCGGCATAATATTATGACTAAATACACCTAACGCAATGGCAAGCTGATCGCCACTAGCAGGCGCAATAGTATGGCCTACATAGGCTTTAGGCGCAGTCACTTTCCAGTTATCAATTGCAAAGGTTTGCGCTACTTTATGATAAATTAAAGATTCAGTAACACGATTTTGTGGCGTACTTGAGCCATGGGCTAAAATAAAGCTACGTTGTTGCAGTGCCTCTTTACCTAACAAGCTAGTAGCAAGTGCTGCTGATTTCGCCATGGTGATGTAGTTGCCAGGCCCAGGTGAGGTAATTGACTTTTTAACTCCATCGGCATTCACGAATACATCGGGCACACTGCCCATAATATCTGCACCGAGTTCCAGAGCCAGTGCATCATCCATTAATATAGCGACCTGAGCCCCCTCACCTAAGGTAAAACCGCAGTTCTCACCAAATGGACGACTACTTTTACGGTAATCAGGCTCGTCATCATTGGTTAAATTATCTAAACGGCGCAAACCTTCAATATTGGCCAGCGCGCTCATATTACCAAAACCTTCAACCACTTCTGGAGTAATCGCACATTCAACACTGGCAACCACTGCAACACGGGTCCGCCCAGCTTGAATATCGTTAACGGCAGCGCGCAAGTTATATAAAAATGTGGCACATGCGCCTGAGGTTGAAAAAGTCGTCCCCACATTCCCAGTAACATAGGCGTTAATAAAATCGGTCGACATTGTATTTAAACCCAGCGCTAACTGCTTAGTACTTACACGGTCGCCCTGCTGCCGTGCTTTAACTAATCCACCTAAGCCTTTATCATCCATTTGACCAATAACCGAGGCTGAGTAGGTACCAATTTTGTCAGGCTCTACGCTATTCATAATATGTTGCCAATCAAGTCCTGTTGATTTTATTGCATCGGTGGCAGCAAATATGGTCGCTTGTAAACCGCGCGGCTGATAGCGGCTGTTATACATAATGGCAGGATCAAACCCGGTTGGAAATTGCCCAGCCGACTTAATCGGGTTATCACGGGTTGAGTCATGTTTTACATCTAGCTCAGCAGCAATCGTGACTTTTACTTTTTTATTATCAAGGTCATCTATTTGCCAGTTGCTTGGTAAAGGCGATGGTAAGTCACGACGACGTGTTTCAAACACAATTGCACTATCATCTGAAGCCGTTAAAGTCATTTTTTGCTGCCAAGGTGTGGCATCAACGTCAAAATGTTCTTTTTCAATTTTTCGAATTAATGTACCAGCAATAATTTGCTCACCAAAGCGTGCTTCAATGTCGCTTTGCTCAACATGATTACCTTGGCTGTCTTCAAGTTGGCCGTTTACTGTAGTCACTAAGTTCATTAATGTGGCAAGGCCTAAAAACGTTTCTTGGCGAGCTTGCGCCGCTAAGCTATCTAACACGATACGACGATAACCTTGATGAAAAGAAGAACGGCCAGCGGCATTAATGCCTCCCATGCCTACAATAACGGGTAATGCAGTCATAATTTACCTTTAAAATGCGTGTTATAAGAATATGACATTAGTTTAATTGGATTATAGAGACGCCTTTGTGCTTTAATAGCCAAATAAGCGGCATAAAAGGCCAAAAACAACTGGTCGGAGCATTCACAATGAGCAACAATCCATTAACTCCCCCCATAAATATTGGTATCGCAGTGTTTGAGCATTTGTTGGTAACCAGTCTCACATTACCGATTGAGATGCTGCGTGCGGGTGAGGCTTTTGCTAAAGGCCATAGTGATAAAAATAACTTTAAACCTCTGGCTATTCATTTAGTAGCTAAAAATAGTGATGCCATTAAGACGCGAACTGGACTATCGATTATTCCTGATTGTACTAGCGAAAACTCACCTTATTGCGATTTAGTTATTGTGCCTGGTATTTGGCGTAATCCTCGCCCGGTGATACGCGCTAATCAACAATTAGTCACCTGGTTATCTGAGAGCTTTACCGTAGGAAGTCATATAATTGGAGTAGGCACAGGTAATTGTTTTGTTGCAGAGGCTAGTTTACTTGACGGACATCCCGCTACTACCCATTGGCATTATGCTAAACAGTTTAAGCATGACTACCCTAATGTAAGTTTAAAACCTGATTTTTTTATCACCCAGTCAGAACGTATGTATACCGTAGCCAGTTTAAATGCACTTGCTGATGTTATCGTACATATTATTAGTCAATATTATGGTAAAGAAGCGGCACAACATGTGGAGCGCAACTTTTCCCATGAAATTCGTAAACCCTATGAAGATCAACGTTACTTAGAGGGAGCAGTAGATAGACACCCAGATGAGCTGATTGCACAAATACAGTTTTGGTTAAAAACCAATCTAGCCAGTGACCTTAATTTACAACAAGTGGCAGCTCAATTTAGTTTAAGTTATCGCACCTTTACTCGTCGCTTCAGAAGTGCCACAAACCAAAGTCCAATCGAATATTGGCAACAATTACGAGTTGAAGGCGCCAAAGATTTATTGGCATCTTCTAATTTATCGATTCAGGAAGTTGCTTTAGAGGTTGGCTATAATGATCAAGGGCATTTAACCCGAGTATTTAAAAAAGTATTACGCCAAACACCCAGCGAATACCGTAAAGTCGTGCGACGAAAATTATTTGGTTAATACTTCTCTACCCTCGTTTGATATTTTAGTTCGGCCGTTCACTATACAGTTTCGACCATTTTGTTTTGCTAAATACAGATAGTTGTCGGCTAACCTTAAAATATCACTTAGGTTAGTATGCTCACGTGCTTCAATGTCGACCAAGCCTAGACTAATGGTGATTTTTAATGTGCTTTGCAAATAAGTAAATTGATGATTTTCTATATCAATTCTTAATTTATTCATTACGGTGATTGCCGTCTCTAGATCATTATTTACTACTAATGTAAATTCTTCACCACCAAAGCGGTAAACATGCTCATCACCCAAATGTGTTTTAAATAGCTGGGTTAATTGCACCAGTACTGCATCACCAGCGTCGTGGCCATACTCATCATTTACTTTTTTAAAAAAATCGAGATCCCCTAAAGCAAAACAATAGGGCTTTGAAAAGTCGATATGCTTATCAAAATGACTTTTAAAAGCACGGCGGTTGTAAGCTTGAGTTAACGTATCACGAAGTGCCAGATTAATAATTTCCTCTTGATTAGAGGCCCGCATTGATTCAAATACGTGAGAAATACCCCATACAATAATATAAGTAAGAGAGATATTGGTAATGAGTTTGAAATTTACCTGAGTTACCGTTTTATCAATAATATAAAAAATGAGTAACACGGCAAGCAATAAACTAAAACTGCTGATTAAGCCTTGTTTCTTTCCAAATAATAAATAAACCAATACAGGAAAGGTACACAGCCAATGTGATATACCTGTGTCTAATTTAATGACTGCGATTGCAAGCAGCACCACCACAAAGTAAGTATAGATAACAGCGTAACGATGCCACAACTTAGAACGCTTTGTTAGTATTTGTTGATAGGTAAAAATACAAAAAATAGCCAATGCCAGTTCAATAAAACCTAAAGCAATGTTTTTATTTATAAAAATATTGATATAAGCCACTATCAGTGCAACCACTGAGATAATTAGACTCATATTTTTAAATACAATGAGTCTCACTTCGTCTGTTTTATCAAATGAATGCTGATGCATTAATATCCCTCTAAATTATTACTTTCCATAAATCTCACGCATATTAACCTAGCATTAACAAAATAGATAATAACTACAACTTATAGCTGAGCCTACTTATATACAGCTAGCTTGAGTTTAAATATGAGTGAACACAGATTGATGCAGTTATTAGTTAGATATTTTTATATATATAAATTATAGTATTAGCCATTAGGCGTGGTGAAATTACAACAGGGAGATAGCACAATGGACAAATTTACCAATCTACTTGTCGATCAACAAAGCAACACATCCATTGAGGCTAAACTAACTAACTTACTCGCGTTGGTACGCAAACATTTAGATATGGATGTTGCTTTTATATCTGAATTTATTAACGATGAGCGGGTTTTTAAAGTGGTCGATAACCCCTCTGAAAACCAAATTGTTAAAGTGGGCAATGCCGATCCAATTAATGAAACGTATTGCCAAAAAATCACCGATGAAAAGCTTAGTCCAATTATTACTAATACCAGAGCAAACCCAATAACCAAGGCTATGCCGGTAACCGAAAAGTTAGATATAGGCGCTTATATAGGTGTTCCTATCAACCTGTCGAACGGCAAACTGTATGGCACGTTTTGTTGTTATAAATCCCATCATGATGAGAGTTTAAACAATCGCGATTTATCGTTTTTAAATATTATTTCTGAAATAGCGACGGACTTAATTGAAAAAAACTTATCCAAAGGTGTATTGCACAATCATACCAAATCAGTTATTCAGCAAATTATTAGCGATAATGATATTAGTATGTATTTCCAGCCTATTTATAGTCTACGCCATAATAAAATTGCGGGTTTTGAATCACTTGCTCGGTTTTTTACTACTCCTTATAAAACCCCTGATATATGGTTTAAAGAAGCAAGTAAGGTTGGCTTAAATGAAGCATTAGAAATGCTAGCCATTAAAAATGCAGTCAAAGACATGGCACAATTAAATGATACAATTTACATTGCCATTAATTGCTCACCTTCGCATATTCTAAGCGGTGCACTTGAACATACATTACAACAAAGTGACTGCACTAGGCTGGTGTTAGAGATCACCGAGCATTCGCCAATCTCAGACTACGAAAAAATGCGAGCTGCACTTTCGCCGCTTAGAAATAGAGGGCTTCGCTTAGCTATTGATGATGTAGGCGCAGGCTTTTCATCGTTTCAGCACATATTAGAGCTTGAAGCCGATATTATTAAATTAGATATCAGCCTCACTCAAAATATAAACACTGACGATCGAAAATTTTTGCTGGCAAAAGCACTGTGCGGGTTTGCAAAAGCAATCGACTGCACCATCGTTGCCGAGGGAATTGAAACCGAAGAAGAACTCAACTCGTTAAGAAAGCTCAATGTAGATAGTGTGCAAGGTTATTTTATTGGCCGCCCCGCAGCAATTAACGATGCACTTAGTTTACTAAACGCAACTCTACTAGCATAAAAAACGCCACTATTTAGTGGCGTTCGGTATCTATACTGTCTTTTCGATAATAGCGTTTATGATAACTTTTTACTTTAGCGTGCACACCTTTGCTAAGACTTTTAAACTTAGCTTCGAGCACATCAACGCCATATAAAATACCAACCACCAATATAGAAAGCTTAATTGCAGCACCGAGGTTTTCGGTTGCGATCATCACCCCAATAGACGCGAGCACCCAAATAGTGGCCGCGGAGGTAACCCCTACCACGGCACCATCTTTTGCCAGCATTACGCCTGCACCTAAAAAGCCAATACCCGTGATTATTTGCCCCACTACACGAGAATGATCAATCACATCCCCTTGTAAATTAAACGCCGTAGATAAAAACAAATATGTGCCTAACGTTATTAATGCTGATGTGCGAATACCCACAGGTTTACCGCGCAATTGACGCTCTATACCAATAATAGCGCCACAAAAAGCGGCGGTGCCAATAGCTGCCCATGAGTATGGCGCTACATCGATAAAATCTAAAAATGTCACTTAATATCCTAATCTATTTTACTTTACCAATAGCAACTGCCGTTCTGAGCCTTTGGCTACCAAATGCCGACATTTTACTAAAGTCGCTGCGTGCAATTGGTACATACTGACAATCTATTGCTAGCTGGTTGTCATTACCAGGCTCGCAAAATGGGTCATGTACGTAAACACAATGTGCATCTAAATGGGTTACACACACCCAGTGCGGTGATTTTTTACCATCAAACCGATAGGTACTAATTAACAGCAACACACTAAATCCCTGACTCAACCAGTTTTCTATGTCAGTTAATTCAACATCTTTTTGTGTAACTGAAATATTTGCCGCTGCAATACCTTCAACAAACTGTTGATGAACCGTGGCCAATACTGATTTTTTGTTATCACTGCGAACCCCATCTAAAAATAATGGTTCAGATGTATTAACGATTACCTCACTTGTAAAACCGCGTTTATTTGCAGCCAGTGCTAAACCAAACGGGTGACACCCGCCATGTCCAGAGGTCATAAAAATAGTGGTGCCTTCACGCCACAAAGCTAATTCATGTGACTGACTCAGCTCTGTGTTTGAGTCAAGAGCAGCCATTGCCATTAATAACGCAGCAGGACCACAGGTAAACTCGGTGGTTTGCTGATACCATGGCGTTAAACGCTCAACCTGCAACTCACTGGTTTGGCGTATATTTTTTTGCATCCGTAAGGCATCACTGTGATCGTCATAATAATCACTGTATTGACCAAATACGCGATATCCCACACTTTTATAAAGCCCAATGGCGCTGTCGTTATTTACTGCAACTTCTAGGCGCAAATAAATACGTCCACGCTCACTGGTCGCTTTTTCAAGTTCATTGAGTAATTTTTTGGCTATGCCCTTGCCCTGCATTGTTGGTAATACGGCTAACGAATACAAACGCGCTAAACGCGTGCCTTTATGACACCACACTAAGCCATAGCCACATAGTTGCGCATTTTGCTCAGCAACTAATAAAATCCCATGTTTAGCCCCAAGCCAGCGCTTTAAACTACGCGCACTTAGCTTATCGTTACTAAAGCAAGTATTTTCAAGCGCCACCAACGCCTTTAAGTCAGTGGTTATTGCAGGGCGAATAACTAGCTTGGTCGTCACTGTTACTTTTTCAGCCAAAGCAATAGGCATTAGCCGCGGCCTCGTGCTTCTAACCGCTGTTTAAACTCATCCATTATGATCATGTATAGCTCGTCACCTAAGTAACCATCTTCTACTTTGTGATCAATGCTCGGGTTGTCGTTTACTTCCAATACATACGCACGACCTTGGTGCTCTTTAACATCTACACCGTATAAACCTTTACCCACTGTTTTGCAGGCCTTTAAAGCAGCGTCTAACACAGCTTTTGGTAACTCAAAGGTTGGTAGAGTTTCAAAGCCACCGGAAAAAAACCGTTTTGCGTCATGGTTGTATATTTGCCAATGGTTACGCGCCATTAAATAACGACATGCATAAATAGCACGACCATTAAGTACCCCTACGCGCCAATCGTATTCGGTGTACATGTATTCTTGTGCCAATACCAGCGCACTCAGTGCAAATAATTCACTAAGCTTAGCTTCTAATTCATCACGATTAGCAACTTTATAAACGCCTTTTGAAAACGACCCTTCTGGCATTTTTAATACCAGCGGATAAGTAAACGACGCTTCTAGTTGCTCAATTGTGTCTTTTGATTGATCTGCCACCACCACGGTTTTTAAGCTCGGTACTTTTTGATAATTAAATGCATCATGTAAGTACACTTTATTACAGCACCGTAAAATAGACTCCGCATCGTCAATCACCACTAAACCAAGGCTTTGCGCTTTACTTGCAAGGCGGTAGGTTGGGTGATCAATCGCTGTTGTTTGACGAATAAACAACGCATCAAATTGGGCAATATTATCTATTTCCTCAAAGCTAAGTGCTTTTGCGTTAATACCATGTTTGGCTGCTGCTTTTATAAAACGTGTAATTGCATCTTTATCGCTTGGCGGTACTTTTTCGTTATGATCAACCAATATCGCCATATCCCAACGAAAACGGCGCTCTACTTTACCAATACGCCATTGCGTTTGGGTAAACTCATTGAGCTTTTCAATAAACGCAGCATATTGTTGCTCACTTAATGAGGTTAAAGAGCCTTGTTGCAATAAACCTTGCTGATCGACAAATAAAATAGGCGCTGGGTATTGTTTAAATACCGATTTAGCCGCTTTACCTTGTAATTCGTTTAGAGCATTACCAAAATATACTGCGCCATCAATATGCCCAGTATTTAAAATAGGTGCTTGTCCACTTCTAAGCGCGTTTATTGTTTTAACGCTTGGTAATACTTGGTGTTTGCGGGCTTCTGCAAGCAAAGAACAATAATAACCCTTACTCAAGTATTGGCTTGAGTCGCATAAATTAATAATGCGGGTTTTAGGTTCGTTACGTTTGGGGTAATCTCGTAAATAGGTGTCAAATGTAATTACATTTTCAAATGAAAGAGCAAGTGCTTGCTCATTGTTATCAACCACAATTAAGGTTTTAAACACGACTTTTCCTAGTTAAGTCAAAATATAAATAATACCTTGGCTAGTTAGCTCAGGTAGTTAAACAGCAAATAGAAACACCCATCGCACTAAGTGCAGCAAATAGCAAATCACTTAATACGATAGGTGCTTTAACGAATATCTACTATAAACGTTAGCGCTTAAATTGCTTAAGCGACACTTGCTTTATAAGTCCTTTTTTAAATACACACAAACGAGATATTTTTAGCGTAAAGATAAAAATTTTTGATGAACTTTTTTATTGCTAATTTGTGTTTTAAAATAGCCAAAATTTAATACTAAAAGTGATCATAATGTCTCTTCCCGCTTGTCCTAAATGCCAATGTGAATACGTTTACGAAGACCAACAGCTGCTTATATGCCCAGAATGTGCTTATGAATGGAACCCAAATAATACAAGCGATGAAGACGCTATTTTGGTAAAAGATGCAAACGGCACTTTACTAGCCGATGGTGACAAAGTAACCGTAGCCAAAGATTTAAAAATTAAAGGCAGTTCTCAGGTTATAAAAATTGGCACGAAAGCGGTAGTTAGACGTGTGCTTGATAAAAAAGATCACCAGCTAGATTGTAAAGTAGATGGCATTGGCGAAATGATGGTAACGGCTAAGTTTGTGAAAAAAGCTAACTAGTAGGTCGGATAAGTGGCCAAGCCAAGCCATCCGACAATTAATTTATAAATATAATAGTTTATTGTGTTGGTAATTAGGATGGGCCCATCCTAATTATTTATCCATTTGTATCTCTTTAGCTGCAGCAATTAATACATAGATTGGGAATTGCAGAACTTCCTGCGATTTAACTATGACTCTTTTTGATGGCTCTCCTTTTTCTGCACAGATTTTTATACACCACCCAAGAATAAGCTGCTCCTCTGTTTTATCAATTCCGTGTAAATTGCAAAAGTCCATAACACACATAAAATCAATTTTTTGACTGTTCGATTCTATATTTTGTAGTTTATTGCCAAGATGATTTAGCATTTTTTCATGTGTATTAAATTGTTCTTGGGTTTTACGTTCCAACTCTTCTCTTTGTTCAATTTCCATTAAAAGAGTAGTAGCTAGCCTTTTAACATCAGAGTCTTGAGAAACTAATGGTGGTGGGTATTCTCCGTATTTTGTCAATGAAGGTACGACTTCATGGAACAACCACCTTTGGAAAGTTTTTCCTGCAACAGTTTTATCACTAGATAAAACTCGATATAATCCAGGTTGTGTAACAAAAATTTCTTCATCATCAGAATACTTGCCATCTATGACTGGCTCCATAATATATTCATCTGAATCGAGCGCATTTAACTGCCCTTTGAGTACATTCACCATAGATTTAGCGACATGATTTTCATTTATTTCACGATTTTCCTTATTTAACGTAATTAGCACGTCTTTTAAAGAAACATATAAAATATCACCTCTATATAATGTTCTTATATCGCTAGAACCAGTTTCACCTGTATAGCAAACTTTGACTAAATTATTATTCATGTGCTTTAAATGAACTCCTAAATTGGTAAAAAGCTTATTAGCGCCTCTCTAGAGGTTTATAACCTTCAAACACGCCTAATATTAAGTAGCTTAATAATTCCACTAAATAACTTCAATGTAAACAATTGATTACTCTTGTAATAAAATGGGTTCCTCTGTTTAGACCAAAACGACTTTTAATAATGTTATGAGACAAATTAGCTTTGTCGGATGGCGCTTCGCTTATCCGACCTACATACAAAACTAATGTTTTATAAAATCTCAACCACGTCATAACTATGTTTTACATCGCCGATAGTTAAGTTAACTTCATCATCGACTTGTTTACCTAATAACTGTTGCCCTAAAGGGGCACCAGAGGTAAGTACTTGAATAATTGCCGATGCGCCAACACTAAAACCTATCAATATAGTGTTGCCAGCGAGTGGTTTAATCGCTTTTTGTAAAATAGCTACATACTCATCAAGGCCAATATGCTGACTAAAATACCCATAGGCCTGCTGTTCACAGTTAAACGCCATATCAACCCCGCCATAGGGATCGACAATAGACTGAGCGTTTAGTTTTTCAGCAAATACTTTTAAAGCCGCTGTATTACCAAAAATATCACTGACCAATACTAAGTTCATAAACGGCTCATCTTTAATTTTATTCTATAAGTTTTAGGCAATAATTTAACAAAGAGGCCTACGAGATGCTGCGCCTCAGAGTAAGAGACAAATAAATACTACATTCAAAGCACTTTAACCACATCGTAACTATGCTTTACATCGCCGATAGTTAAGTTAACTTCATCATCGACTTGTTTACCTAATAACTGTTTCCCTAAAGGGGCACCAGAGGTAAGTACTTGAATGGTTGTGCCTTTAATATCAACGGTTAATCCACCAGCTGCTGGGCCTAAATAAAACCATTTTTGTGTGCCGGCATCGTCTTCTAAACACACCAATGAACTGACTGCTATTGTGCCTGTAACGACGTCGTTGTAGATGGCTTCAAATAGTTGTATTTCTTTATAACACTCATTCACTCGATCAGCGTGACCTTGCGCTAAATACGCAGCTTCAAGCCCGAGGGTATCGTATTGGGTCTCTGCAATACTTTCTTCATGGGTAGCGGTATCGTGAGCTGTTTGAGCTGCAATTTTAGCAGTATTTAGTTGCTCATCTAAGGCAAAGCGCAGGTGCTCAGTAACATGGGCTTTATTCATTTGGAGAATTCACTCAATTCGATAAAAATAATTTGCTATTTTAGCATTGTTGCCACATCGAACACTATCCCTTTGCTGTGTAACAACAATGCTAATATTTAAGGCTATGGCATATCCATTAATGCCTGCGTTTGCTGATCCACTTGCTTATCGTAGTTTTTAGCACTTAACCCAAGTAGCTCGGGTAATGTCGCAGCAATACAAATAGACGACAGCGTGCCTACGACTATTCCTGCAAACAAAGCAATGGCAAATCCCTGTAGCGGTGCCCCAGCTAACAGCCATACACTTGCCACCGTTGCGAGCGTAGTCCCGGAGGTAATAAGCGTACGAGTTAAGGTGCTTTTAATTGCGTTGTTGATAATACTGCTTGGTTTTAGCGAAATATTTGTTGGTATGCGTAATAGCTCGCGTACCCTATCACCCACTATTATTGAGTCATTTAGGGAGTAGCCAATTATTGCCAATAAACTGGCTAAAACGGTTAGGTTAAACTCTATTTGTAACCACGAAAATAAGCCAACCACTAACACTAAGTCATGTAATAAAGCCACCACAGAGCCTAATGCCAAACGCCACTCAAACCGAACAGATAAATAAATCATTACCGCTACCATCGCAGCAAATAAGGCTAAGCAGCCTTGCTCAAATAATTCGTCACCCACTTGAGAGCCAATATATGCAGACGATAAAACCTCAGCGTTTATATCTGGGTTTTGGCTAATGGCCGTTTTCCAGTCATCGTTATTGCCTGTATTAATGGGGCCTTGTGTTAATTGAAAATGATTATTGCCCTGTGCTGTAAGTTCAAATTCACCTTGATGGTTTTTAGCAATAAATTGCTCAAGCTGTTTTAGTTCAACACCTTGGCTGGTGGTAAATTCTGTTAAATAACCACCCGTAAAATCAAGACCAAAATTAAGCCCTTTTTGTGCAATGGTGAATACCGATAACAACACAAATATGGCACTTATAAGCAAGCCTGTATAACGCATACGTGACCCTGTCTCACATTTTAAAAAAGTGTTAAGCATGCGCGTTTACTCCTGCTTTTTTACCCAGCTTTAAATATAAGCTTTGGCTTAAATATTTCGATACATACACACCAGTAAACACCGATGTAATAAGACCCAGCGCTAGCGTTATCGCAAAGCCTTTTACCGGGCCATAGCCTATGCCATATAAAATAATCGCGGTGATCATGGTGGTAATATTGGCATCAAATATAGTATTAGCAGCCTGTTTATAACCCTCTTGTATCGCTTGATACGGGGGGCGACCTTTGCGACGCTCTTCTTTTATGCGTTCAAATATAATCACGTTAGTATCAACCGCCATTCCTATAGTTAATACTAAGCCTGCTATCCCTGGAAGAGTTAAAACCACCCCAGGTAATAACGACATTAGCCCCACTAAAGAGGTTAAGTTTAAAATTAACGCAACATTTGCAATAAGCCCTAAACGGCGGTACCACAGTGCCATAAACGCAAGTGTTAAACCCATGCCTAACATTAACGCTGCTAATCCATTATTAATATTGTCTTGGCCAAGGCTTGGGCCAATAGTTTGCTCATGCACTATCGTTACAGGCGCAGTAAGTGATCCTGCACGTAGTAGTAGCGCTAAATCGGCAGCGGCTTGTTGGCTCTGCATATTGGTTATACTAAACCGCGAGCTTAAATGCTGGGCAATATTAGCCACATTAATGACTTCGCTTTTTTTAACCACTTCACCTTTAGCATTTTGTGAATACTCTGAATAAAGCGTTGCCATAGGTTTACCTATATTCGCCTTTGAAAAAGCCGACATAGCATCGCCACCTTGGCCATCTAAGCTCAGTTGTACCAAAGGTTTACCCCAGTCATCACGGCCTATATTAGCGTTATTAATATGCTCACCGGTAAATATAGGTACAGGGTCGAGCTTAATAGTCCCTCCCGATTGCAAATTAAACGTTTGCCCGCCTCTCTCTTTAAGTTGATAAAACCCCAATGACGCGGTTGCACCAATTATGCGTTTTGCTTCAGCTGGATCTTGCACGCCAGGTAGCTCAATACGAATGCGCTGCTTACCTTGGCGCTGTGTAACGGCCTCAGTTATACCGAGCTCTTCAATACGTGAGCGAAGTGTGGTGAGTGTTTGGCTCATCACTTCTTTATCAAATGCGCTGCGCCCTTGCTCAGAATAGCTAATTTTAACGACCTGTAAGTTGCCATTAGTTGATGTGGTTGTAGTGAGGTTTTCAAAACGGCTTTTAAGCTCTTTTATGACAACTGTTAGCTTATCGCCAGCATTCTCAAGCGCACTTATTTCAAAGCCCTGATTAGTCTGCTTCGCTTTAACGCCATAGGCTTTTTGCTTAACAATAATGGCTTTTGTTTGTTGATATGCACTGAGCAATTGCTCATCAATGGCTTTATTTAAATCAACATCAAGTACAAACAATACCCCGCCGTTTAAATCAAGACCCAGCTTTATGGGCGATAAGCCAAACTCTTGTAACCAAATAGGGCTGGTTGCATGTTCAACAATTTTAACCTGTGTATTTGGGTAATTTGATTTTAAAGCCGCTTGAGCTTGGGCACTTTGCGTAGGCGTATTTAAAAGCACATTAATTGTAGCTTGGTTTTCTACCCCTTGGCTGACCTCAAACCCTTGGCTATTTAAAAAGCTGACTAGGTTTTCAGTACTTGGCAACGCTTGTGCTTTAACCTCAGAAGTTGCACTAATATTCAACCATGATTTATTCGGGTATAAATTAGGTAAGGCGCTTATTGCTAGTAAAACCAATACAATCAACATGGCTACATAGCTTAATTTAAATTTAGCCTTAAATTGCTTTTTATCTTTTTTTAGACTTAACATAGTTATTCCTTATTACTCGGCATAGCCCAGTAACGTACCTATTAGGCACAATTAATCTGCAGGTCAAAACGCGAAGCGTTAAAACCAATTAAATTAAATAAGAAACATTAAGCGTGGTAGGTGGTTACAGCGGTGTATAACAGGTTAGCGTCTTTCCAGCCGCTCAAGCGCGACTTTTTACTTTTAAATACCCAGGTATACCAAGGCTGACTTATGTTGACTGCTTGCGGTCGCAAAAAAATATGCCTACACCCATTTAGGGCAAAAAACTCATGCACTACATCGTATTCAGGATCGCCCTGCGCACTGTGTAAAAATAAAAATGAGTTATTGGCTGTTAGCCTAGGTTGATGCGCATCAAAATCAGAATGCTTTGAGTTTTTATGCTGTAAATCGCCAAGCGATTTTGTAGGTACGGAAATGTTAGTTAAATGGTCAACATTAATAACATCGCTATAACTGCTTTGGTTACTGTTTAATTCGTGCTTTACGCCCATAGCATGGCTTTGCACACTAAAGAGTGCAGCAAAAAACAAGCAAGTAGCTAAAAAAACGCGAAATTTAAACATTGGTCATTTAAAACTAAAATAAAGGATAGCTAGTATATAAGGGCAGCTAATTAAAATACAATAGCAGTTCTTAAGCTAATTAATTTATATAAAAACAAATACTGAGATCCTCGATGCGCTCCAGACAAAGTTCAGTAAAACGCCCCGACGCCATGAATTTAAAACAAAGTATTCAAACTCTTTGGCCTTATATCACTAAATTTAAAGGCCGTGTGCTGATTGCCATATTAGCGCTAGTCGGTGCTAAAGGGGCGACATTACTCATGCCATGGGCTTTAAAAGAAATAATTGATTCGGTTGATAAATCAATTAACCCACTACTACTCGTCCCTACTTTATTACTCGTTATGTACGGCGCATTGCGCTTTGCTAGCGTATTTTTGGGTGAAGTACGCGATGCAGTATTTTCGCGAGTCACCGAGCATGCCATGCGAGATATTGGACTTAAAGTGTTTAAACATTTGCACTCATTAGATTTAGCTTTTCATTTAGACAGGCAAACTGGCGGCATAAGTCGAGACATAGAGCGCGGCACCAGTGGCTTAAGCTTTTTAATGCGTTTTTTAATGTTTAATATTGTGCCCACGTTGTTTGAAATAATGACCGTAGCGATTATTTTTGGCACCTTGTTTTCTATTTGGTTCGCGTTAATCACCCTACTTGCTGTTGCTATTTATATCTTTTTTACGGTGACGGTTACCCAATGGCGAAACCGCTTTATTCGTGAGTCAAACGCTGCCGACAACCAAAGTAATACCCGCGCCATCGACAGCCTATTAAATTACGAAACCGTAAAGTACTTTAATAATGAACAGTATGAAGCCCAAACTTACGACACATTTTTAGCAACCTGGGAACAAGCTCGATTAAAAAATAGACTCTCGTTATTGGCGCTTAATTCAGGGCAAGCGCTGATCATTGCGTGTGCCATAACCGCATTAATGTGGCTTGGTGCCAGTGAAGTTGTCACAGGAGAGTTAACGATTGGTGAACTGGTGATGATCAATGCGTATATGATTCAACTCTTTTTACCGCTTAACTTTTTGGGATTTGTGTACCGTGAAATACGCCGTGCCCTTACCGACCTTGAAAACATGCTTGGGTTATTAAATACCTCACCCAAAGTAGCAGATAGCGAAATTGCGCAACCATTAGCACTCAAAAATGGGGCAATTAGCTTTGAAAACGTCAGCTTTAGCTACGATAGCAAGCGTCCTATTCTTAAGAACGTCAGTTTTAATGTAAATCCTGGTGCTAAGGTAGCGGTTGTAGGTTCTAGTGGCGCAGGTAAAAGCTCGTTAGCCCGCTTGTTATACCGTTTTTATGAACTTTCATCAGGCGCTATAAAAATTGATAATCAAGCCATAAACACAGTTACCCTCGCAAGTTTGCGTAAAGCTATTGCCATAGTGCCGCAAGATACTGTGTTATTTAATACCAGCATACGCGAAAATATTCACTATGGCAGACCCAGCGCCAGTGAAGATGAAGTAAACAAAGCTATAAACATGGCGCATCTAACAGACTTTATTAATAGCCTAGATAAAGGCGATAAAACCTTAGTCGGTGAACGCGGACTAAAAGTCTCTGGTGGCGAAAAACAACGTATTGCTATTGCTCGCGCTATTTTAAAACAATCGCCCATTTTAATTTTTGACGAAGCCACTTCCGCGCTCGACTCACAATCTGAGCAGGCCATATTAAACGCTATGCGAGAAGTAGCCTCTAACCATACCAGTATTGTTATTGCGCACCGCTTATCAACAATTACCGATGCCGATACTATTATCGTGCTCAAGGCGGGAGAAGTGGTAGAGCAAGGTAAACATGATGAATTACTCATGCAAAATGGTGAATATGCTCATATGTGGACCTTGCAACAAAAACAGTCAAAGGCGCAATAAACTTAGCCTCTCGGGTACGATTGAAGTATCTTAGTGCTTTTTTGCTATTTTGCTAGTATTTCATTCATCTTATCGACCGGTACGGTTATTCACCTCAAAAGGTTTGTTTGCAGTGAAGTTATCAATACAATCAAGTAGCTATTTTTATAACAAAAATATAACGAATTAAATAACGTGAATTCATAGGGGAAAATAATGAAAAAGAGTTTAATTGCAGCGGCGCTCGCTGCCACATTTATTACTGGCTGTTCTGAGCCACAAACAACAAAAACTGAGCAAGTAGCAGCAGTTGCAGAAAAGCCACAAGCAACAGAGCAAGCCGAATTAGGCACGTTTGGGGTTGATTTAACTGCGCGTAACGAAGCTGTAAAACCAGGCGACGATTTCTTCATGTACGCCAGTGGTTCATGGTACGACAACTATGAAATGCCAGCAGATAAAACCCGTTACGGTGCATTCTCTGCGCTAGCTGAGCGCAGTGAAGATCGCGTTAAAGAAATTATTGAAGAAATTGCAGCGCGTGAAAACTTAAACGCCGAAGAGCAACTGGTCGCTGACTTTTATAACTCGTACATGGATACTGAGACGCTTAACAAACTTGGTATCACGCCAATTAAGCCGTTGCTTAACGACATCAATTCGGTTGCCTCTACTGATGATTTGGCAAAAGTATTTGGCCAATCTTGGCTTACGGGTGTAAGTGCACCACTTGGTGGCGGTATGTGGTTTAACCGTTTAGATCCCAATAAATACGAAATGTCATTAGGTGCAGGTGGCTTAGGTTTACCTGATCGTTCTTACTACCTTGAAGATGCAGAACGTTTTGTAAAAACCCGTGAAGCGTATGTTGCACATATTGCCGATATGCTTAAATTTGCAGGGGTTGATAATACCACAGAGCGTGCACAAGCGATTTTAGCGCTTGAAACCAAAATTGCAGAAGGTCATTGGCCACGTGAAAAACGCCGTAATCGTGATTTAACCCTAAACCAAGTAAAACGTGATGAGTTAAGTGCGCAATACCCAGGATTTAACTGGGATTTATACTTTGCACAAACAGGTTATAAAGTACCACAATTAAATGTATCGCAGCCTGAACCTGTTAAAGCCATGATTGACTTAATCAATAACGAAGATTTAAGCGTATGGAAAGACTACCTTACATATCATGCGATTAATGGTAACTCACGACTATTATCTGAAGAAATATTTAACACTAGCTTTGCCTTTTATGGAAAAGAGTTAAATGGTCAACAAGAGCCACGTCCACGCTGGAAACGCGCTATCAGCCAAATGTCTGGCACTAGCTCATTGGGCTTTGCAATTGGCAAAATTTACGTAGATCGTTATTTCCCTGAGTCATCTAAGCAACAAATGTCTGAACTTGTTGAAAACTTACGCACAGCACTTGGTGAGCGTATTGATAACTTAGATTGGATGGGCGCAGAAACAAAAGTAAATGCGCGTGCAAAATTAGCGGCGTTTGTGCCAAAAATTGGTTACCCAGATGAATGGCAATCTTATGAAGGCTTAAGCATTAGCAAAAATGACTTAATGGCTAATGTAAAAAATATGCGTGAGTTTTTCCAAGCTGAAAGTGTAGAAAAAGAGCTGAAAAAGACCGACCGTAATCGTTGGGGCATGACACCACAACGTGTTAATGCTTACTACAATAGTTCGTTTAACGAAATTGTATTCCCTGCCGCTATACTACAACCGCCGTTTTTCGATCCAAATGCAGATCCAGCAGTAAACTACGGTGGCATTGGCGCTGTAATTGGCCATGAGATGGGCCATGGCTTTGATGATCAAGGCTCAAAATCTGACGCTAACGGCATTCAACGTAACTGGTGGACTGATGAAGATCGTGCTGCTTTTGATGCTAAAGCTGACAAACTGGCGGCTCAGTACAGCAAATATGAGCCAATTCCAGGTAACTTTGTAAATGGCCGCAACAGTTTAGGTGAAAATATTGGTGATGTGGGTGGTTTAGCCATGGCTTATCATGCTTACAAACTAAGCTTAAATGGTAAAGAAGCACCGGTAATTGACGGTGTAACCGGCGATCAACGTTTCTTCTTAGCATGGGCACAAGTATGGAAAGAAAAACGTACTGAGCAAAGTATGTTAAACCAATTACGTGGTGGTACACACGCACCAGGTCGCTTTAGAGCACAAGCGCCTCGTAACCATGACGCTTGGTATAAAGCATTTGATGTAAAACCAGGTGATGAATTATACCTACCAGAAGACGAACGCGTTCGTATTTGGTAATACCCTGACAAACGTTCATCATTTGTTACGAATAAACAACCCGCTTTGGCGGGTTGTTTTATTTTTGGCTACTGATCAATCTCAATACTTACTAGCCCTGCCCGGCATTTACCTTTAGAATATGGGCTTGCAAATTTTTTCAATTATTTATACATATTAAGGCGAAACGCAGATGGGAAGAGCTTACCAAAACAAAAAAGATTCAATGGCTAAAACTGCGGGTGCTAAAACTAAAGTTTATTCAAAATACGGTAAAGAAATTTATATTTGTGCAAAAAACGGCGGTGTTGATCCAGATGGAAACTTAGCACTGCGTCGTTTAATTGAACGCGCTAAAAAAGACCAAGTACCGGCTCACGTAATTGAACGTGCTATTGATAAAGCCAAAGGTGGCGGCGGTGAAGACTATGCAGCCACGCGTTACGAAGGCTACGGGCCAGGTAACTGTATGATTATTGTTGACTGTTTAACCGACAACAACAAACGTACTTTTGCTGATGTACGTGTATGTTTTACCAAAGCAAACGCTAAAATTGGCGCACAAAACTCAGTTTCACACTTATTTGATCACCTTGCTATTTTTGTGTTTGACGGTGACGACGATGAAACCGTACTTGAAGCACTGATGATGGCAGATGTTGATGTTACCGACGTTGAAGTAGAAGACGGCAAAGTGACCGTATTTGCACCGCACACTGAATACAACAATACCCGCACAGCACTTGAAGAAATGGGTGTTACAGAATTTGACGAAGACTTAATTGCCTTTGTACCTCAAGTTGAAGCCCCTATTGAAGGCGAAGACGTTGAAGTTATGGAGCGCTTTTTAGCCATGCTTGAAGATTGTGATGACGTACAAAACGTTTACCATAATGCTCAATTTTAATCGTTAAGCAAATAACCTGAACTTTTGATAATAAATGTTTAAAGGCCAACTTAGTTGGCCTTTTTGTTTTATGTAAAATGGATTAGTTAATTTTGAATACCCTGACAAAGCTGCGTACCGGTGCCTTAACTGGTGTTAGTCACTTACAATTGGCTGAAAACCTCACTGACTTTCCAGAAGAAATTTTCACTCTTGCCGATACCCTTGAAGTGCTGGACTTATCAAACAATCAATTAAGCGATTTACCCGCTAACTTTGCTAAACTTACAAAGTTAAAACGGTTATTTTTATCATTTAACCAATTTCAGCATATTCCTCGTGTATTAAGTCAATGCCCTGAATTAATAATGATAGCCTTTAAAGGGAATCAAATTACTGAATTTAGTGAGCATAGTCTGCCACAAAGCACTCAGTGGTTAATATTAACTGACAATCAGCTTACTCAATTACCTGACTCTATGGGTGAACTAACCAAACTTAAAAAGCTAGCGCTGGCAGGAAACCAACTCACCCATTTACCCGTGACTATGCAAAACTGTACAGCACTAGAGCTGGTGCGTTTAAGTGCTAATACACTAACCCAACTTGATGACTGGCTATTTGAACTCCCTAAACTGACTTGGTTAGCGTTTGCAGGGAATGAGTTCAATCGCTCACAACAACTTAACCATGAGTTATTCCCGCGTACACCATTAACTGAGATTGAACTGGATAAAATTATTGGCCAAGGTGCATCGGGTATTATTCATAGTGCCCAATGGCAAAATAGCACGATTGCCGTAAAACTGTTTAAAGGCGCTATAACCAGTGATGGTTATCCATTAGACGAAGTTAACTGTTGCTTACAAGCACAGTTACACCCAAACTTAATTAAAGTGCTTGCTTATATTGAACACAATGAGCAACTTGGGTTAGCTATGGAGCTTATTGACCCTAGCTACGTTAACTTAGGGCTGCCTCCAAGTTTAGAAACCTGCACACGAGACACCTTCAAAGATGATTGCCATTACAGCACGGCAACAATTTATGCTATTGCTAAGCAGCTCGTCAGTACTGTTGCTCACCTACACCAGCATACACTTAGCCATGGCGATATTTATGCGCATAACATTATGATCAATGAAAATGATGAAATAGTGTTTGGTGATTTTGGTGCGGCGACAAACTTAGTGACGCTCAGTAACTACCAACAGCAACAAATGCAACGCATAGAAGTCCGTGCGATCGGCTGTTTAATTGATGATTTACTTTCTACCTGTAACGAACAAAGCGCAGAGGTGATCCACCTACAACATATTGCAAAGCAATGCATGAATGAAGACATAGCGCAGCGTCCAACGTTGAAAAACTTGGCGGACTGTTTATAAATAAAGCAGTGCAAAAAAGCATAAAAAAGCCACGCGATGCGTGGCTTGGCTGGATAAAGTAAAATTTAACTACACGGAAAAATTATAAATAAGCACCCAGCGCTTTAACTTGATCTAACATGCGGTTTGAGAAACCCCATTCGTTGTCGTACCACGCCATTACTTTAACTAATTTACCATCAGCACGCGTTTGCGTTGCATCAAAAATAGATGATGCTGGGTTATGGTTAAAGTCGATAGAAACAAGCGGTAGCTCGTTGTACTCTAAAATATCTTTCATAGAGCCAAACGCAGCGTCTTTAACTACTTGGTTAATTTCTTCAATGCTTGTATCGCGCTTAGCAATAAAGGTTAAGTCAACCAATGACACATTGATGGTTGGTACACGTACCGCCATGCCATCTAATTTACCGGCAAGTTCAGGCAGTACTAAACCAACTGCTTTCGCTGCGCCCGTTTTAGTTGGGATCATAGATTGAGTTGCACTGCGCGCACGGTATAAATCTGGGTGGTATACATCAGATAAATTTTGGTCGTTAGTGTAAGCATGAATGGTGGTCATGCTACCTTGTTCAATTCCTACTGTATCGTTAATCGCTTTAGCAACAGGCGCTAAACAATTGGTTGTACATGAAGCATTAGAAATAATGTTGCTATCGGCATTAATTACATCGCTATTTACACCGTGTACTACCGTTGCATCCATATCAGTACCAGGAGCCGATACCACTACTTTTTTGGCACCCGCTTCAATATGTTTATTAGCTGCTTCGCGAGAAGTAAATAAACCCGTACATTCAAGCACGATATCAACGTTTAGTGCTTTCCACGGTAAATTAGCAGGGTCACGTTCTTGCGTTAACGTGATCACATCATCGCCAATTAGCATAGTGTTATCTTTAAGTGTTACTTGCTGTGAAAAACGACCATGTACTGAGTCAAACTGAGTCAGATGAGCATTTACATTGGCTGGGGCTAAATCGTTAATAGCCACAATTTTAATTTCATTATTTTGCGCTGATTCATACAGTGCACGCAATACATTACGACCGATACGGCCGTAGCCATTAATTGCTACATTAATCATTTTTGACTCCTATTAACTTCACATGCTTGGCGAGCAAGCGTTTCAATAGCTTGCCAGTCTTTATTTTCAATAAGTTGTTTGTCTAACATCCACGTACCACCTACACAAATAACATTGTTAAGTGCTAAGTAATTAGGCGCAGTAGCTAAACTAATGCCACCGGTTGGACAAAAAGTAATATCAGGTAATGGGCCGCCAATCGACTTAATCATCGCGGTTCCGCCTGCGGCTTCTGCAGGAAAAAACTTTAAAAATTTAAAGCCGTGCGCTGCTAAGTTCATCACTTCGCTTGGGGTTGCTGCACCGGGTAAAAAAGGAATACTTGACTCTTTTGCCAATGCTAATAGTTCATCGCTTACGCCTGGGCTCACCATAAAGTCAGCGCCCGCTTCTACTGACGCGTTAAAGCTTGCTTTATCAACCACAGTGCCAGTACCTACATAGGCCTCTGGTACTTCAGCTTTCATTAACTTTACAGCTTGTGCAGCAATTGGTGTACGTAGTGTAATTTCAAGTGCTTTTAAGCCACCGTTGTACAACGCTCTTGCAAGTGGTGCGGCATCTTCTAGTTTTTCGATTACCACCACTGGCACAACCGGTGCCGATGCTAAGATTTTTTCAATACTCATTACTTGTTCCTCATTACCCAATATGGCTAATTATTATTCAAGTCCAAAAGCACTTGCACCTAAATCGGCACTGCTTACGATATTTCTAAATCCAGTAAATAATTCACGGCCTGTACCAAATGTTTGGCTTGCTTGGCTAATTTGTAGCTCACGCTGTGCAAGCTCTTCATCGCTTACGTGTAGTTTCAAAATGCCATTAGGTGCATCAAGTGTCACCACATCGCCTTCATGAATTTTAGCAATAATACCGCCTTCAACCGCTTCAGGTGCTAAGTGAATTGCTGCAGGTACTTTACCTGATGCGCCCGACATACGACCGTCGGTAACAATAGCCACTTTATAGCCCTGATCTTGTAATGTGGCCATTACCGGTGTGAGCTTATGAAGCTCTGGCATGCCTTTGGCTTTTGGCCCTTGCTCTTTAAGTACAGCAATAAAATCTTGGTTAAGTTCGCCACGGCTGTAGGCATCTTGTAACTCACCTTGTGAGCTAAATACTTTAGCCGGTGCCGACACCACTTGATGAGACTCTGCAACCGCAGAGACTTTAATAACCGCTTTACCTAAGTTACCCGTTAGTAGCTGTAAACCACCTTGCTTACTAAATGGGTTACTTACTGGGCGAAGTACTTCTTCATCATGTGAGTTTTCTGGACACGCTACCCACTTAACTTTGCTTGGGCCGTTCGCATCACTCATAATTAGGTTGTCGTCTTTATCGAGTAGTGGCTCACACATGTAAGGTGCAAGGCCTTCACCTAAAATAGTGGTTACGTCTGTATGAAGGTAACCAGCACCTGCTAATTCACGCATTAAGAAGCCCATTCCGCCGGCTGCTTGAAAGTGATTAACATCTGCTGAGCCATTTGGGTAAATACGCGTCAGTAGTGGTACAACTGCTGATAAATCAGACATGTCTTTCCATGTAACTTGAATACCGGCCGCTTTAGCAATCGCCACAATATGGATTGCATGATTGGTTGAGCCACCTGTTGATAACAAGCCAACTAAGCCGTTAATAATGGTTTTTTCGCTGATCACATCCGCTAAACACGGGCCATCTTTGTTTTCAGTAAGCTGCTTAAGCATGGTTTCAACCGCATTACCGGTTAAGCCATCACGCAGTTCTGTGTATGGGTTTATAAACGAGCTACCTGGTAAGTGTAAGCCCATTATTTCCATTAGCATTTGGTTTGAATTTGCAGTGCCATAAAACGTACAGGTACCCGCACTGTGATAAGAAGCGCTTTCAGCTTCTAGTAGCTCTTCACGAGATACCAGTCCTTGTGCAAACTTTTGACGAACACGTGCTTTGTCTTTGTTTGGAATACCTGACTGCATTGGCCCTGCTGGTAAAAAATACACTGGTAAGTGGCCAAATGATAAAGCACCAATTAATAGGCCTGGGACAATTTTGTCACATACACCTAAACAAAACACACCGTCAAATACGTCATGCGATAACGATACCGCAGTAGACATAGCAATCACGTCACGAGAAAACAGCGATAGTTCCATGCCGTCACGCCCTTGGGTAACGCCATCACACATCGCAGGAACACCGCCAGCAACTTGCGCGGTCGCGTCAAATTTAGTGGCAATGCTTTTAATTAAATCTGGGTATTCTTTGTAAGGCACATGCGCAGATAACATGTCGTTATATGAATTAATAATTGCAAGGTTTGGAACCTCATCTGCTTTTAAACGCGCTTTGTCGTCGCTGCTGCACGCAGCCATAACATGGGCGATATTGCCACAGCCTAAACCAGCACGAACTCTTGTTTGTTTTTTTGCGTGCGAAATACGATCTAAATAGGCTTGACGGGTTTGTTTACTGCGCTCAATAACGCGTTCTGTGACTTCTTGAATTCGAGGGTGCAACATAATTTTACTCATCTCTATTCGTTAGAGGATAAAGGCTCAGTAACAATTATAGACTCCACGAAAATAACTGTACTGAGCATCTTTGACTTACCCGTTCAAAGGTACGCTACCAGGGAGCCTCTCACAACAACCCTGACACCGGTGTCAGGGTATTAACGCATGACACTGACACCGGTGTCAACCCTGAGTAATAAAAATAGTCCTTTTTTTTAACATGTACAATAAATAAACGTGAATTTTTAATGAAATATCAGTGGAAAATAATGAAGATTAAAAATGCAGATAAAAAAAGCCCGAGTAAGCGTCACTCATACTCGGGCTACTGTGAAAAATCGGTGTTATTTTACGGCTGCGGTAGACTCACGCGTGATTAATTTGGCTTCTAAAATCACTTTATATGGTGACTCTTGCGGTTCAATAATGTGGGTAATTAATTGGGTAACCGCTTGTTTAGTCATTTCTTCCACAGGTTGCGCTATGGTCGTTAGGCCTGGCCATATATGACGCGCTATGGGCGCATTATCAAAGCCTGCAATAGAAATATCGTCTGGAACGCGTAAGTTGCGCTGCGTGGCTAATTTAAGCACAGCGGCTGCCATGTAATCATTCGATGCAAATACAGCAGTAGGACGTGGCGATAAATCCAAAATACTCCGAGCACTGTCTACCCCTGAATGGTAACTAAAGTTACCCTCTTCAACTAAGCGTTCGTTAAATTCAATACCATGGCTTGCCAGTGCGCGTCTGTAGCCTTTAAAACGCTGCTGTGTAGCACTGTGATCAGGATGACCTTTAATAAACGCGATAGAGGTATGCCCTAGGTTTATTAAATGTTCGGTAATCTCAAATGCGCCCTGCTCGTCATTACTGGTAACAGAAATAGAGTCATCTTCTAAAATAGCAGAAGCCACTCGAGCATAAGGAATTTTTTTCGACTTTAAAAAATCAACAAGTTCTGAAAAGTCACAAAATGGCGGCGTAAGCACTAAACCATCAAGGCGTGATGACTGTAATAGCTGCTCTATGTTATTAATGAGTGCCTCACCTCTGAGCTCACAAGGGTGAATCAACAAGTTATAGTTGTTTTCTTGGCATGCAGCCAATGCGCCTGTTTGCACACGAGTAATATAACTTTTACTTGGATTGTCGTATAAGCAACCAATAATAAAACTACGGTTTTGTGCAAGTCCTCGAGCAATGGGGTTGGGTGTGTAATCAAGCTCTTTAAATACCGCTAATACTTTCTCGCGTGTAGCCGCACTCACATTTGGTTCGTTATTTAGTACGCGCGATACCGTTTTTTTAGATACACCTGCATAACTGGCGACGCTATTTATAGTGACTTTTTTCATCTATTTATTTCCAAATGTATGCAACGTAATTAAACCTGTTGACTCGTATGCAAACACGCGGCAGCACCAATTAAAGGAATGTTGTCTTGTGTTACTAATGTGACCGGGATTTGGCCTGTATATTGCGACATAATGCCCTTTTGCGAAAAGCGCTCAATAAAGCGACTTTCCAGTAAACGAGCCTGCATTCTTGGTAATATGCCGCCACCAATGTAAAGGCCACCAAGAGCGCCATAAGCAAGCGCTAAATCGCCAGCAAGACTGCCAATCCAATCACAAAATTGATTAAGGGTTGCCTCACACACTTCACATTCACCGCTATTGGCTAAGCTACTAATTTGTGCCGCATCTAAATTTTTTGCAGCCACCCCTTGAACTGCTGCCATAGCTTTGTACAAATGAGCAATGCCTGGGCCAGAAAACACTGTTTCTACCGATACATGTGGGTGGTCTTTTTTAAGTTCTTGAATAAGTTGAGCGTCGAGTTCGTTTACGGCTGCTAGTGAAATATGACCACCTTCTGAACTCATTACCGCACAAGAATGTGCAGTACGCACTAAACACGCTGCACCAAAGCCTGTACCAGGACCCATTACACCAATATTAGCAGCGTCGTCTGCTTGGCCTGGTTTAACGGTCACGTTTTGTGAAGGGTCAAGATACGGCGCGGCGTACGCAAAAGCTGCAAAGTCGTTTATTACGCTTAATTGTTCTAGGTCAAAGTGGTGTTTGAAATCATTAACGCTAAAGTGCCAACCCAAGTTAGTTAAGTGAACTTGGCCTGCGTTGATTGGGCCGGCTACTGCAAGGCATGCACGTTTTGGAGTTATATGAGACACTGTTGATAAGTAATACTCAGTGGCACTTTCAAGTGATCCATAATTAGCACTTGGAAACGTATGGTTATGCTCAATGGTAAATTGATTACTTGATTCGTCGAACCCAGTTATCAATGCAAAACGGGCGTTTGTACCGCCTATATCGGCAACCAAAATAGGATCAAAGTGTGTGCTAGAGTGTAAACCCATAGTGTTATCTCTTTTGTTTAAGTAATGAGTACTTATTATTTTAATGGGGTATCCATTGATACTTATTTACTTTGAGCTATCACCTCAAAGCAGCTATCACTGTAAAAAAAGGCTACCTTTAATAATAAAGGTAGCTAATACGTTTTGACAACAAAATGATAAAACACCCTTATTGTGACACCGGTGTCATACCAAAATCAATAAAAAAATGCCTTTATTGATAAATAAGCTTGAAAAAATCCATCAATAAACGAGAATAGCCCCTTATTGTCCTCTTTAGTAAGTAATAGTGATGAAAGGTAAAGCCACCTCGTTTGATATAGCCCATTATGCTGGGGTGTCTCAATCTACAGTTTCTCGTGCTTTACGCAACAGTCCCTTAGTAAATGATGAAACGCGCAAGCGAGTTCATGACATTGCCAAAAAGCTTAACTACAAAGTTGATAAAAATGCCAGTAACTTACGCACTCAGCAAAGCAGTACTCTTGCTTTATTGTTGTTTGAAGACCCTACCTCAGATGAGTCACAAATAAACCCGTTTTTTTTAGCCATGCTGGGCAGTATTACCCGTGCCTGCGCTAAAGAGGGTTACGATTTACTCGTGTCATTTCAATCGGCAAGTGCTGATTGGCAGGCAGATTACGAAGACAGTCACCGTGCAGATGGCATCATTTTATTGGGGTATGGTGACTACATTGATTTTCAGCCAAAATTTAACACCTTGCTTGAACAAAACACCAAGTTTGTTTGCTGGGGAGCAAGTGTTGATAACCGCCCTGATTTAACCATAAGTTGTGATAATTATGGCGGCGGTAAACTCGCCGCTGAGCATTTGTTGGCACATAGCCGCAAAGACTGCGCGTTTATAGGCGATGCCTCTGATCATAGCCCCGAATTTTTTGCCCGTTTCAATGGCTTTAAAGACGCGTTACAACAAAACGGTATTACACTTAATGAGCGTAAAATTGCCAACGCCATTTCCACCGAAGAGTCTGGCTATCATGCCACGCGTTCGTTAATTGCTAATAAAATCACCTTTAATGCACTTTTTGCTGCCAGCGACCTTATAGCAATAGGCGCAATACGGGCTTTAAAAGAAGCCAATATTAACGTGCCAAAAGATGTGGCCGTGATAGGCTTTGATAATATATCTATTGCCAGTTACATTAATCCACCGCTGACAACCATAGAACAAAACACCACTATCGCTGGGCAAATGTTAGTTGAAAACCTATTAAAGCTCATTAGGGGTGAGCAAGTGCAAAGCACCCTACTACCACCGCGTTTAATTGCACGTGGCTCAAGCTAATTTATTCAGTAAAACCACTTTTAAGAAGCAACAAAATTAAAGACAACAGCGCTCTTTTACCTTAAATTAATTCAGGCTTTATTGCATTTTTACGGTCATTTGTCCTTTTTGCTTCCAATACTATAGCTGGTGCTTTCGTAACATTAACAGGCTATTCACACCTCGCTATCACATTAGTTTTTTTAATCTGAAAGTGGCTGTTTTTAATGTAATTTTTCACTCGTCAATGCATGCTTTTATCACTACAATCCTGTTTTTATTTTATTGTTAAAACTTCAAGCGATCATCTCATGCTTTTAACCATCGTTTATATTATAGGTATTACAGCAGAAGCCATGACTGGTGCTCTTAGCGCTGGACGAAGAAATATGGATTGGTTTGGTGTTATGTTAGTGGCCAGTGCTACAGCAATTGGTGGTGGTAGCGTGCGAGATATTTTATTAGGTAACTACCCACTGACTTGGGTAAAACACCCAGAATATTTACTGATCACTTGCCTAGCCGGTATTGTGACTACTTGGTTGGCAAAATGGGTGGTTAAATTTAAAGGCATATTTATGCGCCTAGATGCCCTAGGGCTTGCCGCATTTAGTATAATTGGCTGCCAAGTTGGGCTAAATATGGGTTTGCACTATGGAATTTGTGTAGTTGCAGCCATAGTAACCGGTGTATTTGGTGGATTGTTACGTGATTTAATTTGTCGACAAGCGCCATTAGTACTTCATCATGAACTTTACGCAAGCGTAGCGCTTATTGTTGCTTGTTTATACTTAGCACTGCACCACTACAACATTGATGACAATATCAGTGTGGTTGCAAGTTTAGTGGTAGGCTATTTAATTCGTATGGCATCGGTACGCTTTAAATGGCGCTTACCGACATTTAATTTATTAGAGCCCGCTAATTTAAATAATGAGTAATAACAGCAGCTTTTAATGCCCACCTGCCCTAGCACTTTTAAATAGCCCGAATACTTTTCGGGCTAACAAACTAACCACAAAAAGAACTCCCAAAGCAAAACACAGTATGCTCAAGGGCATAAACACGCTTTCATGTAGAACACCATTATGATCAATATATTGATACACACTGTTTTCTATCAGCATAAAACCCGTGCCAAGCAATAAAAAGCAAACACTCAATGTGGCTGTTTTGTTTGAAAAAAAGCGCATAATCTATCCATAACTATTTTATTAAATTGTCGGGATAGCAGTTTGAATGAACGAATATTAATCTACAGTGACTGAGCAACATTAATTTTTTAAAATAAAAGTCACGCTCATTAAACTAAGCTTTTAGACATATAATAAAATCTGTCGTCTTCTTTATCTATGTTGAAACCTGAGCGTGTGTAAAGCTTGTGCGCAGGGCTTATTTTAAAAACCCGAAGCCTAAGTTGCATAGCACCTCTGTGCACAGCTAAACGAGCACCCTCATTAATTACTGCAGCACCAATACCCATATTTTGAAACGCAGCATCTACTTGTAAGTCACGTATATAGCACCCCTCATCATCAAAAGCCAAGCGCATTGCACCCACTACATCGCCATTTAACAAAACATCCCAATTTTCAAGGTCTGAAATTTGCTCACATATTTTAAGTTGCTGCCAATCAACACCATAATGCTCATAATATCCACGCATATTGGTATAGGTTAACTGTGCAGAAGCCATTAAATCGGCTGTGGGCTGATAACACATATTCATTATTGCCATTCCTTTGTTTAGCGACCTTTACAAAACTTGTTGTGCTTGCTGGTTTTTAAAATATTTATTTACTAATAATGACTGCAACAAGCTAGTACTACTTGATGCAGCCCAGTACAAACCGATTGCAGAAGGAAAGTTAACCAGAGTAACAACACAAATAATTGCGGGAATTAGGAACAATAAGGTGCTGGTTTGCTCTGCGCTACCAGGCATCATCATTATAGATAAATATGTAATAGCCCCCACTAGTAACGAAAGCGCAATATCAGGCTTTGCAATACTGGCAATCCAAGCAAACTTACTAGTAAATATAATTTGTTGCAGAGCTTGAAAAGTTCCAAGGCCAAATACACCTTGGCTTGCCATATTAATCACACTTTTTTTATCGATAAACTTAATGTTGTGCTTTTTATACAGCGCCATAGTTAATTTTGCGATTTCGCTGGGCTGGTTTTTATAGTTGTTTTTTATGCTATCTAGCTCAGGTTTTAGTGCGGCAATTACTTTTTTATTTCTAACCATATTAGCCATAGCTACAAGGTTAATCGGCATTAAAACTAATCGCCCAATAACGGTAAACAAAATAATAGCAGCCGCTTGGCTTACGCCCACATCTTGAGTAAAAAAGATGATTGATTGCACGATCAAATCAGTAAATAAATTCCAAATTTCCATTTTAGTTTTCCTTTTAATATTATGTATTAAAAGTAACCACTGCGACATATTATGTCAACAGTTTATTTTAAACTAAAAATGGGTTGCTATTTAACTGTGGTTTAGATTCTGATATTTAGTCATGTGAAGATTGCAGCGCGACTAAAAATATTTTATTAAATCTAGTGTACTTGTTTTGGTGGTTTATTAATTACATGCTTTAACCAATGTGTCCATAAAGCAAACATTAAAAGCATCGAGTTTATGCCGATCATTATCCAAGGCCTCAACTCAAATGCAAAAACACTAATAACAAAAGGAATAAGAGGAATAGAGAAACCAATTGTTGTCAGTAATACCCCAGGATAAAAGAAAAAGAATCCCCAGTTTTTCTTTAGATATAACCCTATGGCAGAGGTAAATAAAAGAATAATCCATATAATTATTAGCAAGTTATTTGCAAGCGTCAATCCAACCGCCCCTATAATTGAAAACATTTCCCAGTTAACGAGCAATGTAATAACGATCAGAAAAGAAATAACTCTTTGTCCATATTTGTATACTAAATTTTGCATATCGACCTTAATACCTAAATTAAAAAACACCCAACAACAGCTACTTTAATATATCTTTTATTTACTATCGAATTTCGTTCAGAGAAGTTTAGAAAAATCGACTCTCGCTGAAATATAGAGAATATTACTAAGTGAGACTTCCAAAAATTCCACCATATTTTTAATGTATATATTTAAAAGTCATTAAGTTTCAAACTTTTATAAAACAATCACTTTATACGAGCTGTTCTTGAATAAATAGAGCGATATTAATAAAAGTGATAGTTAACTAAAATGCGCCTATTAGAAAACATTAACAGTATTTTATTCATCTATAATCGCGCTTTAAGGGATGATTTCAGTAATAATTTTAGTTTTAACCGAATTAGCAATAAAACATTGTTGGTGCGATTGATGGTGCATTTTTTCAAGTTGTTCCCTTGTTGGTTGCTTATCACCTAAAAATTTCACATGTGGTTTAAGGGTAACTTGAGTCATTGATATTTTACCTTCACTGTCTTTTTCCATAATACCTACAGCATTATCAATGTACGAATCAATCACATACTTATTTTTTGCGGCTATAGAACCCATTGTGAGTTCGCAAAGAACAAGAGTTTTTAGAACTGAATCAACTTCAAATATATCTGTAAGTTCCTTTTTCATTTATTCTCCGATGCTGAAAATACACTGTACTTTTTAGCAATATGACTTTCCAATAATGGGCGCAAACACGTAAGGCATAGTGGCTAAGCCGCCCTGCGTGTATGCGTCCCAGCGAACGTTTATTGGGATGTTATGTTTCATCTGTAAATTACTTCCTTGATCACACTAATTCCGCAATCTTCGCCAAATGAAGTTCCCACATAATGGGTTCTTATCAGATCAGCATCAATCTCATACCACGCTATAAATTTGTCACCTTCTTGGAAAGTCTCTAACGGAGCAACAAATGTTGGCTCATCTATGCTATCAATGAACAGCCAGACAGCTTTGAATTCTTGATTGGTAATAGTTAGTGGGAGGCTAATAACGACATAATAGCTTGAATCCCTCAGCTTTGTTTCTATAGAAATATCGTTTCCATATTTCTGATTTAAGCCCCGCTGTGTCTCTTCTGAAATTGAACAGCCCGCTTGCACTTGAAATGCTAATATAAATAAAGCTAAAAGGATAAACTTCACTGTCAATTTCCTTGTGAAACATTACACCGGCCTAACACACAATGTGTTGGCGTGGCTTTTTGCGTTGTTTGCCAAAACCATAACAACACAACATTGTCGGGGTTTAGGCGCTTGTTATGTTTGAGATTAACTCAAACGACCAATTATTTTTGCTGCCCATTTATCAAGAAGCTTTGCTGGAGCAAAAGATAGAAACAGACCTAATGTTGGAAACAAAGCACTAAAAATGGCGGCCATAACTTTATCCGTTTGATCTTTGGTTGGAAAACCATTAATTTCAATTACAGCATTCGGGTCTAGCGCTGCTTGAGCGAAAACGAATACCAATATACTACCAACAAAAATCAATGTACCACCTGCAAGGCGGCTCAATCCAACTGCAATATCTACTTTTTTCTGTAAATTTTCGTCCATACCTGACTAAAACATAACTTTTCAATAACGGGCGGCATACACGTGGAGCATAATGGCGAAGCCGCCCCGCGTGTATGCTTCCCAGCGAACGAAGTGAGTGGGTTTATTGACTTGTTATACGGTGCTGCCAAAATGGAATTCCGTCGTCACGTACACAGGTTTTTTATTGGTGTTCGATTGAGATGGCTTATACTCTATTTGATTTACAGCTTTCAAACCTTGATCGTCCCAAACACCTTTTGGTACCGATTCAACTATCTCTGGATTAAATACCTTACCATTCGAATCAATTAAGTACCGGACCTTTACATAGCCGTCGGGTCGCTTTGCTACATTTCTGGGGGAAGAGAAGCTGAAAGATTTTGATTTCATTTCCCAATACTGGTTCAAATTTTCGGCTTGAACTTCAATTGCTTCAGTTGAAAGATTTGGCGTTGCAGAGCAACCAAAAAGAAATGTGGCGACAATGATTACAATAGTTTTTTTCATAAATATCCTTATTTTTTTGAATGTTCAGTAGCGTACAACGCCTCGCTAAGAGGCAAAAAATAGTTGGTTAAAATAAGCGACAAAGGAACAAAAACCAACTGTTTTTTGTCCTTTTGAGCAAATTGTTATGTACCGATGTTACGCTTTAAACCAAAAAATGCATAGAGCGAAATAATACTAAATACGATACCTGAACTAAATTGTATTAATGCCCATTTACCATATATATTTTGCCAACTTTGGAAATTAAAACCTGACTCGATTAGAAATGAAATAGCTTGCCCAAATGGAAGTAAAATACCAACGAACATTACGCTATACATTGAATAAGCGAAGACTATTTTTAAAGCTGCAATTTTGTAATTACGTTTAGATGTTAATAGAGACAACGTAAAAATTAAAAACAAAGCTACAGGAACAATATACAAAGATGAAAATATGCCATCTTTTGAAGGCAAGTAAGCAAAGTCTAATGCTGTGATACCAGCAGACAAACTTATAATCAATTGATTAAACGAGCTCAGATTCATATTTAGGTACATAACAACTTTATAGTGCGCTCGTCGCGTATATTTCTGCCAACGTCAAGCTAATTATATTTATTAATTACTTTTTAACAAACAACTTAACTCATTGCTAGCTATAATTATTCCTTGCTACTAAATATAATAACAAAGAAGAAAATGCGCTCGTTGTTCGTTTTCTAGAATATGGGAGCAAAACAACTAGACAGTATATTTATACAGCTATCGACATTGGTGATGATATGAAAACGCGTTCAACATTTTTAAATTACATCGCTGAATATATGTTGGTGCGTCAGTATTCATTACGTACCGTGGACACCTACCAAGGTGGATTGCATCTTATATTCATTTTCATGATAAGCGCCATGACGCCAGAAGAAGTTAAGCTAATTATGGCTCATTAAAATGCGCTATATCTTGGGGGGAATGCAATAAAAGCACTTTTACCAAAAGGGGCTTACGTATGTTAGCCCCTTTTGTGTAATTTTATTACAGTGTGTTATTCAGTAACAACAAACCATAGCCAGCGAGTTGCTCGCCATTGAGGTCGTGTTGCCAGCTTGGCGTTAACCGATCGCGTTTAATACTGCTGATACTTTGCGGGTTAGCGGTTAAGTTAAGTACAAACATACTTTTACTGCCGTTTAACTCGCGGGTTATTTCGACAAGGCCGTTGTTGTGTTGTGTTAATTCATAACTGCCTTTGATACCCAGCTCTGGGCGCTGTTTTTTTTGTGCGATTAAGTGCTGATATAAACGCCACAGTGAATTAGATTGTGCTTGTTGCGTTTTTACATTGCGATCAGCAGCATTAATTTGCTGTGCTAAAAATTCAGGCCACCACTGGGTGTAGTTATCACCAAACAGTTCAGCCTGCTCAACCCAACTTGTTTGAGCTTGAGTAAAACCAGCTTGGTTGCTGTTATCCCACTGCATTGGTGCGCGTTTATACACATCATGACCTGTGCCACCTTGTGTTAGGCCAATTTCTTCACCGTAATAAATATACGGCGTGCCAGGAGAGCTAAATAACATGGCGGCGGCAAGTTTTGCTTTATCGTCGTGCTCTGCAAGTTGATAAGCCACACGTTCTTGGTCGTGATTAGTTAAAAACGGTGCAAAAAAATCAAGCGGCGCAGTTGAATCAATACGCTGTTGTAAATTTTGTTTGAGCACATTGGCATCAACTGTATTCACTTGTTGATTAGATTGCATGGTGCCAAATTGCGCTTCACCACTGGCATCGGGTTTTAATAAGCCCAGTATTTTATAGCCCACTTCAAAATCAAAGCCTTGATCGAGGCCTTTACTTTCGCCAAAGTATTTTGCCGCAACGGGAATGTCAGCCCATGCTTCACCTACTAAATACGCCTCTGGATCAACGCTTTTTACGTATTGGTTAAAGTGCTGCCAATATGCAATGGTTTCGTCGGTATCGGCTTGCGCATCTGCGCCACCTTCCATGGCAAAACGAACTGCGTCTAATCTAAACCCAGCAACGCCTTTATCAAGCCAAAACTTAGCCATTTTTTCCATTTCGGCAACAACATCAGGGTGGCGTAAGTTCAAGTCAGGTTGGCTTGCTCCAAACGCGCCGTAGTAATACTGCTGGCGTGTTTCATTCCAATGCCATACAGCATCGGGTTGGTCGTTATTACTCCAAGCATGTCCCCAGCCGCTTCCGGCTTTTGGCATATCGTCGCGCCAAATAAAGTAATCTGCATAGGGCGCTTGTTGTTTTGCTGAACGCTGAAACCATTCATGGTTACTTGATATATGGTTTATAACTAAATCAAGTATGACTTTCATGCCTTTGTCGTCAGCAGCTTTTATAAAGGCTTCAAACTCTGCCATGCTGCCGTAGTCGTTTTCTACTTGGTAAAATTCAGTAAAATCATAGCCATGATACGACGGCGCTTCAAACATCGGGGTTAACCACAGTGCATTTACGCCGAGCTCTTGTAAATACGGTAGCTTTTGGGTCATACCATTAAAATCGCCATGGCCATCAGCATCGCTGTCGTAAAAACTGCGGGGCCAAATTTGGTAAAAAATGGCGCTTTCCCACCACGGGCTTGCTTGTTGTTCAGTATTTAGTTGCGATGTGGGGATGTTGTTAGTGTTGTTATTTAATGATGGTGCGCTTTGACAACCTGTTAGCATGATTGCTAATGCCAATGCGCTCAAGGTAAATGTTTTCATTTCAGCCTCGTTATTATTGTAACAAATAACATAGCCGTATTTTACTACGGCTATGTTAATTAGTTTGCGGTTATTTTAGTGCTTTAGTTACCACTGGGTAATGATCCCATACTTGCTTGTCGCTTAGTGAGCGCACTAGCTTAACGTATTCCGCATGTGTCCATGCCAGTGGTGTGGCCGAGTTTGTACCCTCGCCTAACGTATAACCCGCTTTATTAATGCCTACACCATCCCATACTTGTTCAGGTAGCATCATGCCTTGGTTAGCAAATTGCTCTAGGCCTTTTACATAACTATTTTTAATAGCCTGCTGTTTAGTTGCATCTAAACTGTTATTGGCATTTGCAGCGGCAATTTCGTAATGACCACGTTCACCGGTAAAAAATGGCCAAACTCGCCCACGTTGCCCTGGGCTGTTTTTCCCACCTTGCGCATAGTTAGCGCCCGTTACCTCGTCTTCACCGTATCCGTCGTTACCATAGCGGCGGTAGCCTGAAAATGTGCCGCTACCATCAGCAAACTCAAAGCTGTATTTAACTTGTAGGTTATCGGTTAGGGTTTCGTCATCATATTCTGGCAGTGTTTTGACTATGCTAGGCGCTAGCGCATCACGTACGCCATAGCGAACCAGTTCTAAAAATCCACCATCGAGAATTTGCTTTTTATTAAAGCCTTCACGGCCATTATTAGCGTTAATTTTAGTATTTGAATTGGCGTCTTTGTCTTGGCCAATGCGAATGAAATATTCACCATCAGAAGCGCTCGACTCTAAATTACCAGCTGTTGTAAACATTAATTTTTCAATATCATTGTTATAACGCTTAGCTGTATTTAGGTAACGTGTTGCATTGGCATCATCACCTGCTAGTTTAGCGATATCGGCTGCAGTAATTAAACCAGCAACAACCGCTGCGGTGGTTGATGGCGAATACCCTTCTTGCTCTTCCCAGCGTTCTTGCTGAGTGGCTGGCGGCGTTATTTGTGTGTCGTTCCATAGAATGTTTGCACGACCACCCTCAACTAAAAAGTCTGCCGCGGGCTTTAACATACGGCTATACCAATCGCTCAGCTCTGCATCTGTTAAAACATCAGCTTGATGAAGCTTCCACGCTAGCATAATAGGCATAGCGGTTTGGTCTAGCTGTACGCCTACCCATTCAAGTTCGCCATCTACGTGTGTTTTTTGTAAAAACCACCCAGTATCACCTTTATTGCCCGGGGTTTTGCTGTTTACTTGAACTTTTTCAAGGTATTCAAATGCGGTTTTAGCGGTCGCATTATCGCCCATGGCCATAAATGCCATGGCAACTTGATAAAAGTCGCGTACCCATACTGCTTTATAACCAGTCGAGCCCGTTTTCGCCGATACGGTTTCGCCCCATGGGTTAGATAGAGAGGCAATAAGTGCCCCAGCATGAGTTTTGTCTTCTTGCGCTTTTAACACCATAGCACTGGTATAAAGTAATTTGCCGTTATCTGCGGTTTGTTCGCTCATGTTATTTAGCGGTGCAAGGCTTTGCAGGTAGTCTTGCCAACCAAGTGCTTCGCCTTTACCGTTGTAATTATCAAGCACAGCTTGGTAACCTTTGGCTAGCGTAGCTTGGCCTTGTTTAAAGCTGGTTTGTTCGCTATTGCCAAAACTTAGGCTTAAATCGAACTGGCTGTTTTCACCAATTGCACCCAGCTCTGCAAGTAAACTAACATTCCCCGATTGTTCACCGGTAGTTTTATAAACGCGGGTAAGCTGCTGAGTTGTTTTAAGCTGGCTTAAACCATCACTCACACCTGTAAAACCAACACTTGTTTGTTTAAATGGCTGTGCACCTTGCAATGACAAGTAATTATCGCCCTGCCACGCTACCAAACCTTGCTCGGTGGTTTTTGCAAAGTCATCTAAGCCGTTGTTGTTTATATACGGGTTAACTCTTACATATGCTTTTACACCGTCAAGCTGGGTATTAAAAATACTGCGTACAAATAAGCTTTGACCGTCTGGATCGGTAAATATATGTTTTTCGAGGCTAAAGCGACCTTGCTTATCTTTGCTTACTACTTTGTATGCTAATGATAACGGGCGGCCTTTATCATCTTTGTATAAGTAATCAATGGTAACGTCTAAATCGTCAGCTTCAGTGACTGTAAAATCTTTTCCGACTACAACAAATTGCATGTCTTTAATTTGCGCTTGATGAATAAGCCCGAACATGGTTTCGGTGATCATGCCTTTGGCAATCGAAAACCATACTTTTGATACAGGGCCTGTTGCGGCATTGTCGCTATAAGCCCCCTGTTGGTATTGCTCAAATGACGTACCAATTCCTGTTTTACCTGAGTATGCCCAAAATGGATCTGCCCCAGGGGCTCCCGGTGCCGATACCTGCATTACAGCGCTGTTTGATGGCTCTTGCTGCGCGCCACAAGCTGTTAAACCAAGCATTAATAAACTGGTGGTAATTGTATTTAATTTTTTCATTTTAAAGCCTTAATTAATTTCAGTTTACTCGTTACTTTACTGAGTGTGCTTAACACGCAATACCGCAACCGCTGCAAGTACAAACGACACAGCGCCCAGTACTAATGCGTAAATAGGTTGGTTTTCAAAAAAGTGGCGTAATATTAATCCCAGTACGCTGGCGGCTAATAATTGTGGGATCACAATGAAAAAGTTGAAAATGCCCATGTAAACGCCCATTTTATGACTCGGTACTGAAGTACTTAACATTGCATAAGGCAGTGATAAAATAGACGCCCACGCAAAACCTACGCCTATCATTGGCCAAATAAGTAAACTAGGATCTTTGATGAACATAAAGCTCGCTAGGCCCAACGCACCTAAAATAAGGTTAAGTGCATGTGCTACTTTTAATCCCACGCGTTTAACGATGATCGGGATACATAAAGCAGCAATCGCGGCAAAGCCGTTGTATGCAGCGAATAATATACCCACCCAATCTGCACCGTTGTTGTAGGCTAACGAGCTGGTGTCGGTACTACCGTAATGAAAGCTAGTAACCGCTGAGGTGCTATAAATCCACATAGCAAATAACGCAAACCAACTAAAAAATTGTACCCATGCCAATTGCTTCATCGCCTCAGGCATAGTGAATACATCATTCACTACATTATAAAAACCGCCGCTAGTGTGCTGTTTAGCTTTTAATGCCGCTGCAATAAATTGAATAACACCAAAACTAACTAACCCAGCAGCCAGCAAGTAAAGTTCTTTTTCCAGATCCAGCCCTAATACTGTGGCTAAAACAAGCAAACCTAAGCCGCTAAAAATAACGCCGCCTTTGGTAAAATTAACGCTATTAGTAATATTGGTTTGTGTTGTTTGTGATTCTTGTTGATTAAATTGTGCGAGCTGCTCGGGTGAGTACTCTTTTGTGGTGACAATAGTCCAGCCAACTGCAATAAATAAAATAACCCCACCAAAGTAAAACGAATACTTTACAGAATCAGGAATTTGACCAATCGGTGCAGTATTAGCAATATCAAACCAGTTGGTCATCATCCAAGGCAGTGCTGATGCAACCACCGCTCCCACACCTATAAAAAAGCTTTGCATGGCATAGCCTGTGGCGCGCTGCTTGTTTGGCAAGTTGTCGCCTACTAATGCACGAAACGGTTCCATGGTAACGTTAATTGAGGCATCCATAATCCACAGCATACCCGCAGCAATCCAAAGCGTGGGAGAATTTGGCATAATAAAAAGCGATAACGTGGTTAATATAGCGCCGTATAAAAAGAAAGGACGACGGCGGCCTAATTTGCCCCAAGTTTTATCACTCCAATAACCAATAATTGGTTGCACAATTAAGCCCGTGAGCGGCGCTGCAACCCATAAAATAGGAATATCGTCGACATTAGCGCCAAGTGTTTGAAAAATTCGGCTTACGTTACCGTTTTGCAGTGCAAAGCCAAATTGAATGCCTAAAAAGCCGAAGCACATGTTCCATATTTGCCAAAAGCTTAAGGTTGGTTTGTTGTTATAATTCATGATCAGCCTTATTTGTTAAAACGGCACTACTGAGTGCATCAAGGGTCAGCGTAAAGGTTGTAATTTGTTTATCATCGCTCACCAAAATACCGTTATGCGACTCTAGTAGGTCGTATAGCGTGGAGTTTGGTTTGAGCATTGTTGCTTGATTTGGCGTGAGCGTAATAGTGACTGTTTGTGCTTGCTGGCTAAAGTTGCTCAGCACCCATAATGATTGCTGGCCTAAGGTGCGTACAAAACCCACCACTCTATCACTGCCTGTTACCATCAAGGGTGCCATATCACCGGCAACAACAGCAGGTAAGCCATTAAGTTCCATAATTGCGATATAGTATTGACGTAACTGTGCTTGCTCAGGAGTTAAATTTGCGCCATCAAACTTGCCATTATTCATCCATGCTTGGTGCGCTGGTACGCCAATGTAATCAAAAATACTGGTGCGTGTAGGCGAACCAAAGCCTGCGTTTTCTGATCCATCTTCACCTACGTCTTGGCCAAAATAAAGCAAGGTTGGCGAACGACTAATTAAGTTAGAAACCACCATAGCCGGTTTACCCCATGCAGCGTCGCCAGCAAAGTCAGGACTTGCGATACGTTGTTCGTCATGGTTTTCTAAAAAATGCAGCATGTGCTGTTCAATGTCTGCCACTTCTGCTTGTGCTTTAAATAACGTGTTAGCGGGTTGCTTACCTTGCATAATCCCTTTTAGGGTGTCGTAAAAACCGACCTTGTCATACAAGTAGTCCATTTTACCTTGGTGAATATAGGTGCGGTACATCAATGGGTTATATACTTCGGCGAGTAAAAACGCATCGGGTTTATGTGTTTTTATTGATGAATTTAAAAAGCTCCAAAATTCAACGGGTACCATTTCAGCCATATCATAGCGAAAGCCATCAACCCCTTTATCTAGCCAATAAAGGGCAATATTTCTAAATTTATACCAACTATTTGGCAGTTCTTTATCTTGCCAAAATTCATAATGTGCACGGTAATCTTGGTTTTCAAGCGATTTAGGTAAAGTTGGAAAGTCTAGGCTGCCATCGGGTTTAACACCGTAGTTAACTTTTACCGTTTCGTACCAGTCGTTTATATCAGGCTTTGGAGCACGTGCACCATTGCCAGTCCATTTTGCTGGGATTTCACTAAATTGACCATCGGCTAAAGGGTGTTTGTTGCCACCTAATACTTGGTAGCTGTCGCTTGTTGGTACTTTAAATGATTCACCCGGTACATAGTAAAAATTATTATTTTTAGCATACGCCTTGCTGGTATCATCGTCCTCTCCAAAGTCTTTCACGCCGTTAGGCTTTGCGATTGAGTGATAATCTCGAGCCACATGATTAGGAACAATATCAATAATTACTTTCATGTCATGCTCATGAGTACGCTCAATTAGCGCGCTGAACTCTTCGAGTCTATTAGTAACATTAATTGCCAAATCAGGGTTTACATCGTAATAATCTTTTATTGCATAAGGCGAACCTGCACGCCCTTTTACCACATCAGGATCGTCTTGTTTTATACCGTACTCAGTGTAATCACCCACCAAGGCATGATGCAAAACGCCGGTGTACCACACATGCGTGGTACCTAGCTCTTTAATGCCTTTTAATGCCTCGTCGTTAAAATCAGCAAACTTACCAACTCCATTTTGCTCTTTGGTTCCCCATGGCACATTAGCGGTTTGGGTGTTACCAAATAAACGAGTAAATACTTGATATACCACTGGCTTAACTGGGTCTGTTTGCTTAACTAACAAATCTGTTTTTATCTCTTTGTCATCACTGCAACCGTGCACCAGCAATGCGCTGCATATAAGCAACGGCGTGTAAAATCTTTTTTTCATTGTGTGTGTCATTTTTATTTCAGTGTTGTTATAGGTTTATACTAAAGCTAAGTAAGGCTTGGTTACAGTTGCTGCATACGTATTCACAGCCATATTCAGTGACAATTAACCCGCAACCAAAGCACCACGTCACGCCACTTAGTTTGTTTTTAACTTAGCTAAAAACTCTTTATGAGTAGGTAGTTTATCTACCGTTGAATTTATTAGGGTTTTTAACGTTGCGAATAAATCCGTTAGTTGTTCACTGCTTAATGAGTCAACAATACTGTTATAGTCATTTGGTATTAGGCCTTGACCTATAAACACTTGCTGCCAAGCTACTTCTGCGAATAACTCGTCGTTTTCGCGCACGACTTTGCCCGTTTGTTTAAATAAATCCATTTTATGCGCTAACGATTGAGGAATTTCCATTTGCTTACATTGACGCCAAAATGGGGTGTCTTCTCGCTCAGTTAATTTATAGTGCAAAATAATGAAGTCACGAATATGCTCGATTTCACTGATGCTTTGCTTATTAAATTCAGTTACTAACGCATCACTAACCCCATTATGAGGAAACAACTTAATTAAACGTGTGACCGCACTTTGTATTAAGTGAATACTAGTAGACTCTAAAGGCTCTAAAAATCCACTAGAGAGCCCTACTGCGACTACATTTTTATGCCACTGCTTTAAACGACGACCTGTTTTAAATTTAATTAAACGCGGGCTTGTTGTTGGCTCACCCGGTAAGTTATTTAATAAAAGCGCGGTTGCTGACTCATCCGATAAATAACGGCTGCAATACACTAAGCCATTACCTGTTCGATTTTGTAGCGGAATTTGCCACTGCCAACCTGCGGCATGTGCTATGGAGCGCGTATAGGGCTTTAATTCGTTACTGCCTGTTGATTGCACTGCAACAGCACTATCGCAAGGTAAATAATGTGACCAATCAACAAACCCCGTATTAAGAGTTTGCTCAATTAAAAGTGCGCGCTGGCCAGTACAATCTATAAATAAATCGCCTTGGATTTGGCTATTATCGTCAAGTGTTAAGTTGGTGATATTACCTGTGTCTGGGCATTGCTCAACACGTTCTATTTTTGCATCAATGTGTTTAACGCCGCGTGATAATGCAAGATTTTTTAAATATTCAGCATATAAAGTGGCGTCAAAATGAAAAGCATAACTAAGTCCTGGTAATTGAGTATTAGGAATAGTATTTAGTAGCGTAAATTTGTGCTGTTTAGCGGCTTGATAGTTAAGAGAAAAATCCCATAAAGAATCCTCGCTGCCATTAATGTGCCCTTTTACCCAAAAATTATAAAAGTCACAAAAGGGAAAATCTTTACCAAACGAGCCAAATGCATGCATGTAGCTATGCCCTGGTGTTTTCCAATTTTCAAACTCTATACCCAGTTTGATAGACGCATTAGTAGCATTTATAAAATCTTGCTCATTAATACCGAGCGCATTATTAAGCCCAATAATAGGAGGAATAGTGGCCTCTCCCACACCTATAGTGCCAATGCTACTTGATTCAATAAGGGTAATATTAATTACTTTACCTAACACTTTATTAAGTAGTGCTGCGGTTATCCAACCAGCTGTTCCACCGCCTGCAATGACGACATGTTTTATTGGCTTCATATTATTGCTCACTTTTTTAAATCAGAATTTAAAAAGTTTGATAAAACTTAGGTAAAGTAGTTATAAAAAAGCCCTTGTAAAACTAATTACAAGGGCTTCTTAATACAAAACTTATTATAGCTTGTAGCTAAATCCAAGAATAAAGTTACGCCCATAATCTTGGTAATCACGCACTTGTAAGGCATTATCACCACTTAGTGTTGTAAATGGTTCTTCAGTGATATTTTGTACTTGGAATGTCACATTTAAGCCATCTAAGCTCTCAACACCTGCTTCGCCAAAATCGTAACCAACTTGTACGTCCCAAATTGTTTCACCTAAGATATTCACTTGCTGAGTTTCATAACCTGCGTTGTAAATATCACCTTTAAAGTCGCTACGTTTACGCATACTAGTACGTGCTTGGAAGCCATAGTTTTCATAATAAAAAGTTAAGCTTTCAATTTTATCCGACAAACCAGGTAATTCGTATTCATTACCGTTTTGATCTTCAATATCTTGTTCAATTCCTGTATGGCTGGCAATTAAACCAAAACCTTCTAATGAATCACTAAAAATATTAAACGGTAGAGCAAGAGACAATTCATAGCCCCAAAGATCTCCACCACCGCCATTCACTTTACCTGATCCAGTACCGGTACTATTCTCTGGTATCTCACCCGTTGAAGGGTTAGCAACTCCTGACATATCAACTTCGTATACACCATCAAATATCCATTGGCTTAAGTCTTTATAAAATACAGCCGCTGAGAAGTATCCTTCTGCACTAAAGTAGTTTTCATAAGTAAAATCAAAACCCGTTGCTTCTTTTGGTTCAAGTGTAGGATTACCACCAGATACTGACCAATAGTTGCCATTCTCATCAGGACGCTCAGAATTGTAGCTCGCATTAACAGAAGCATTCATTTCATCTAGGCGGGCTCGTGAGATAGTTTTAGCGGCACCAAAACGCACAGTTTGATTTTCATCTAGCGCTAAAGATAAATTAAGACTAGGTAAAACATGACTATAATCGTGTGACACATTGTTAGGAACGGCTTCAACTAGACCAGTCACGTCATTCGGCACAGCCGCAAAACCTTGCGAAGATTGCTCAGTTCTAACATAGCGAACACCAAAGTTACCTGTTAATGGTAGTTCACCTACTTCAGCATTAATATCAGCTTGAACAAAAAACGCCGTAACTTTTTCTTGAACTGTGTACGATTGCGTAGTGTGTTTTATATCCGTTAAACTTTCTTGAATTGAGTCATAATATCCATCGTCAACTAGTGCACGGGTATCATAGGCAATCATATCCCCCATACCGATAAAGCCTAAGCTAGCTGTTCCGAGGCGATATTGCTCTGGAACGACAAGCGTACCAGGATTATCTAATGAGAAATCGCTTAATGTTAAGTAATACCCTTCAGACTTTTTACTCTTCTCACGGTCGCGATATGACATACCAAAACTTACTTTGCTTAAGTAATCGTTTTCTAATAGCTTGCTTGCTGCTAGTTTTAAAGTATGTAGTTCATCATTAACTTCAGGTGCATTAATAAAGCCATCTTGTGCGGTGTTTTGATAAGCCGTATCATTTAAGCCGTACTTATTATTTAGCGCTGAGCTGGTTCCCCATGACAAAGGACCACCTAACTGAATTAAAGCATAATCACTATAATCTAACTCGTGGCTAAATTTGGCGCCGGTATTACCGCCATCAAGTGAGTAACCAATGTTGTCAGCAATACCATTTGCATCGCCACGGCCTGTGCCAGAATAACTTTGTAAGCTCCAGTCCTTACGCTCAACTTCAGATAAGCTCGCATCAAACTCTACCGACCATGAATCGTCAATGTCATATTTAGTATTAAATCCAAATTGCGTTAATTCAGCATCACGTTCTTCAACATCATTGCGAACTACAACGCGTTGACCTTGCGTTGTTGCACTGGTGATAAAGCCAGACTGTTCATCTACAGTAACACTATTTGGGTCGATGCTACCTTGACCCCAGGCGAAAGGTACTTCAATACCACGTAAGATTTTTTCATCGTTAAAATCTACATATAACGCATCAAACGTCATGTTTAGACGATCATTTGGTGCTGCTTCCACTACTAGCATCGCTGAATCACGTTCAAGTGTTGATGAACGTACGAATGGTTTGGCGCCGCCTAAGATTGAATAATTCTGTCCATCAACGTCGAATTCAGGGTATCCCCAAGAATTCCAGCGTTTTTCTTGGTTTGGTGAGCTCATTGTGTTGTAAGCAAATGCAACACCTATAATGTCATCTGCAAACTGATCAATGTATGAAACTGTGCCACGAAAGCCTTTATCATCACCATCAGGATTTAGCTTATCAAAACCTGACTGCTCTAACTGACCATTAAACATGATCACGCGCTCGCCTTTACTTAAAGGCTTTACCGTTTGCATGTCGATTACACCGGCAATACCTTCAGCTTCAATGCTAGCACTTGGCGTTTTATATACAGTAACACCGCTCATTATTTCTGATGGGTAAAGGTCAAACTCAACACCACGGTTGTCACCAATAGAAACTTGCTCACGGCCATTAAAGGTGGTTGCGCTTTCGTTTTCGCTAAAACCACGAACACTAACGCGGCTAGCACGACCATCAAGACGCTGGGCTGTTAAACCTGGTAAACGCGCGATTGACTCTGCAATAGATGAGTCAGGAAGTTTACCAATATCTTCTGCAGAAATTGACTCAACAACCTGTGTTGAAAAGCGCTTAGTATTAATTGATTCAACAACACTACCGCGAAAACCTTTTACTTCGATGATTTCTACATCATCATTTTTTATTGTTTCTTCTTGTGCCGCAGTGGTGGCAAAGCTTGATAGTCCGGCAGCAGTTAATGCTAGCGTTAGTATACTTGGTTTGAACATAGCCATAATGTTTTCCCGTTACCCATAATGTGATACCCGCTTACTTGCTTAAGTGATAGTTAAACATGCGAGCTTATTTTGTTGTCAGGATGAATATTAACGCTCGTATTATTTTATTAACAACTTTATGCATACGTATTCAAAATAGCACCCCCCGTCAAAAGTTAACATTAAATTCACAACCCAATATATAACTAGCTGTTTTACATTGGGTTATTTTGGTGCAAACGCAATTTATAAGTTTAGTGATAGCCTGTATTTATTTTTTTATAAAATAAACCATTCATAAAACGATAATAAAGTGAAACAAGATAATTTTATTTTTAAAATTATTATTAAAAACACTCTCCATTCAAATGCAATTGGTAAGACCAATACCAAAAAACACCAACTCAGTGCAGACCTTTGTTTTTGTGCACCTAAACAGCGCAAACAATAAATTAACAACTCCATATTAGAATTGGTAAAATATAATAAGAATAATCCATGACTCAAATCGATTGCCTGAACGATTATTTCATCCAGTTTTAATACCTTAAAATCGGTGCATACGTATGCAGGATTTTTACAGTATGACAGGCTTCAAGTATGCTTTTTCAAATAAACGGGGATTATTACCTCTAAAAAAAGAACAACACAAAGACAATGTGAAAACGGAGAAAGGCATGGCCCAAAAGCAATGGTATAAAGGTGCGGTTATTTATCAGGTTTATCCGCGTAGCTTTCAAGATAGCAACAACGATGGCATTGGTGACTTAGAAGGGATAATTAATCGCATTGATTACATTAAAAGTTTAGGGGTGGATGCTATCTGGATCTCACCTTTCTTTAAATCACCTATGAAAGATTTTGGTTATGATATTAGCGACTATCGCGATATCGACCCCCTTTTTGGTAACTTAGATGATTTTGATGAGCTCATTGCGCAAGCACATCAACGCGATATTAAAATTATTATAGACCAAGTGCTTAGTCACACCTCAGATCAACACCAATGGTTTATTGATAGCCGTGAAGATTTAACCAACGATAAAGCTGATTGGTATGTATGGGCCGATGCTAAAGAAGACGGAACAGCACCAAACAACTGGTTGTCTATTTTTGGTGGCGGTGCATGGCAATGGGAGCCGCGTCGTGGACAATACTACTTACATAACTTTTTCACGGAACAGCCTGATCTTAACTTTCATAACCCTGATGTTCGCAAAGCTGTATTAGACAATGTTGAGTTTTGGCTTAAAAAAGGCGTGGATGGCTTTAGGTTAGACGCAATTAACTTTTGCTATCATGACGCTTTGCTTCGTGATAACCCAGCAAAACCAAAAGAAAAGCGTCAAGGCCGTGGCTTTAGCGAAGATAACCCGTATGCATTTCAGTATCATTACTACAATAATACGCAGCCTGAAAACATACAGTTTATGCGTGATATTCGCACTTTACTTAACAAATACCCTGGTACCGTATCACTGGGTGAAATTTCATCTGAAGATTCATTAGCCACAATGGCAGAATACACTCAAGGCGGTGATAAATTGCACATGGGTTATAGCTTTGAGCTACTAACGGATGATTACTCTAGCGAGTATATACGAAACACCGTTACTACACTTGAACAACGCATGACTGAAGGCTGGCCTTGTTGGGCATTTAGTAACCATGACGTAGAGCGCGTTGCAAGCCGTTGGAGCGAAACGGGTGAAGTAAACCCTGCGCAATGTAAGATGTTAACCGCCCTATTGGCCTCGTTACGTGGTAGCGTGTGTATGTATCAAGGTGAAGAACTCGGGCTCGGTGAAGCAAGCGTTGCGTTTGAAGATTTACAAGACCCATACGGCATTACGTTTTGGCCAAACTTTAAAGGCCGTGATGGTTGTCGTACCCCAATGCCTTGGGAAAACCTTGATAGCTCACATGCCAATGCTCACAATGCGGGCTTTAGTGAAGTAAAACCGTGGTTACCTGTTGATCAACAACATAAGCTGCAAGCAGTTGCTGAACAAGAGAATGATTCAAACTCAATATTAAATGCGTACCGTGAATTTATGGCATGGCGTAAAAACCAGCCGGTATTACTTGAAGGTGATATTGAGTTTTTACAAACCGAAGAGCCAATCTTAGCGTTTTACCGTACTCTAAACGATGAAAAAATGTTGTGTGTATTCAATTTGAGTGCTTCACAAGCAAAACTTACTATTAATGCAAGTGTTGAAAATGAACATAACGACCTTTATCATCACAACGCAAAGCTTGATAATGAAACACTGACAGTTGAGCCATTTGGTTGTTATTACGCCCACTGCAGTTAATATTTACATTATTATAAAAAACCCGAGCACTGCTCGGGTTTTTTTAGCATTTTTTAATGGCTAATTGTTTTACTATTTAAGTAATCAGTAAATGCAAACAGTACACCCGACACAACAAAGGTCACGTGTATCAGCACTTTCCAGAGTAATTCATCATTTGAATGAGATGCAGAGCTTATAAACACCTTTAGTAGCTCAACGGCTGAAATGGCGACTATTGCACTAATCAGTTTCATTTTTAAACCAGAAAACCCTACTTTTCCCATCCATACGGGACGGTCCTCATGATTTTCGATATTAAGCTTAGAGACAAAGTTTTCGTAGCCACTGAATATAATAATTAATAAAAGTCCAGCTAACAAAGCGGTATCAACCAAAGTTAATATACCCACCAACAACTCTTGATTACTGGCAGTAAACGTTGCGATCCCCATCAAATACAGCTGTTTAAAAAATTTTATTAGTAATAAAACCACAGCAAATAGTAAACCGACAAAAAACGGGGCTAGTAACCAGCGTCCTTTAAATATAAACGACTCAAGCGCGTGCTCTACTTTATGAACAGGTTGTATTTTTTTATTTGTATTATTTGTGTGTGGCTCTGACATAAGGGCACCTAAAAATTAAAACGCGACATTAGCTTAAATTTAACTGTAACACAATAACTTAAACCCAGAGACAGGTACGCAATACGCTTATCCTGACGATAAAAATATTTCGTTTTCCTTTGTGTGAATTGTGATTAAAAATCAACTTACCAACAGAGATGTTCTGGCTTGGTTACACTTGTTTTATGCAGACATTATTTGAATGCATAATTCGATTGTTACTCCATTTTTAGGAATAAGAAAATGAATAAAGCATTACTCGCGTTAATCGTTGCACCTTTTTTCGTTTTTTCAGCTGCTAATGCAGTTGCAAACGATGCTACAGACGCTTCAGCCGAAACGATTCAAGAATTCACAGAAATGTGCGTTAGTTGGGCTAAAGAAGACGACGTAAGCAATGAAGAGCTTTATAACTACGTTTTAAAGTGTGTGAATGATGAACTAACATCTGAAGGCTATAACAAAGTCACTGCTGTTAAAATTTAATGAATAATTGAGCGGATCGAACCTAAATTGGTTACATTTTTAATCCTGTAAAGAAAAAATCAGATTAAAAACGCCATTGCGATAGGTTTAATCTTGCAAAAAAAAACCGGAACTGTCACAGGCTGTGCGTTCCGGTTTTTTTTATTATTAAAGCGGTGAATAATTAATTATTCATCGTCTTTTTTAGCTTTTGGTTTTGCTTTACTTTTAGCGGGGGCTTTTTTCGCGGCGGCTTTCTTTTTAGGCGCAGCTTTTTTCTTCGCCTCTTCTACCCATTTACCACCCTCGTAATGAGCCGTCCAACCAGTTGCTTTACCGTCAACCTCAGTCATCACATATTGAGATTTGTTTTTACGACTGTAACGCACAACAGCAAGGTTGCCATCAGGATCTTTGGCTGGTGCATCAGCTAGGTAGTAAAACTTAGGCGAAATACGATCTCTAAAGCGTTGTAACTCTTCTACTTTAGGAGCGCGTGTTTCTCGTGATTTAGGGAACGTATTTGCTGCTAAGAAAATACCGGCCGCGCCATCACGTAATACAAAATAGGCTTCAGACTTTTCACATTCTAATTCAGGGATATGAACTGGGTCTTCCTTTGGCGGCGCAGCTTCGCCATTTTTTAATAACTTACGGGTATTTTTACATTCATCGTTGTTACAACCAAAGTACTTACCAAATCGACCTGACTTTAACTCCATATCAGCGCCACATTTATCACATTCGATAATAGGGCCGTCGTAGCCTTTAATTTTAAAGGTACCCTCTTCAACAACATGACCCTGACATGCTGGGTTATTACCACACACATGTAGTTTACGGGTCTCGTCAATCAGGTATGAATCCATCGCTGTTTCACAAATTGGACAGCGCTTCATTTGCATTAATGTTTCTGTTTCAACGTCTTCAACATCAGCTGCAACCGCTTCATCACCCGACACTAAGTTCATAGTGGTAGTACAGCGCTCTTTAGGTGGCAAGTTATAACCTGTACAGCCTAAGAATACGCCCGTTGAAGCAGTACGAATGCCCATTTTTCTACCACAGGTTGGACAGTCAATATCGGTTTCTACCATTTGATTCAGACGCATCCCGCCTTCATCTGGTTCGCCTTTAGCAATGTTTAACTGGGTTGAGAAATCGGCATAAAACTTATCGAGAACTTGCGTCCAAACACGCTCGCCTTCGGCGATATCATCTAAACGACCTTCCATTTTAGCGGTAAAATCGAAGTTCATTAAATCAGTAAAGTTTTCAACTAGGCGATCGGTAACAATTTCACCCATTTTTTCAGCGAAAAAGCGGCGATTTTCTACTCGAACATAGCCACGGTCTTGAATAGTCGAAATGATAGACGCGTAAGTTGAAGGACGGCCAATACCACGTTTTTCAAGTTCTTTAACTAAGCTCGCTTCACTAAAACGTGCTGGCGGCTTGGTAAAGTGCTGCTTAGGATCAAGCTCAACTAAGGTGAGAACTTCACCTTGCTTAACAGCAGGAAGTGATTGATCTTCTTCGTTCTTTTTACGCACTGCTGGCTGTACTTTTGTCCAACCATCAAAGCGAAGCACGCGCCCTTTTGCCTTTAATGTAAAATCATTGGCGGCAACGGTTAATGTGGTTAAGTCGTACTCAGCAGGCACCATTTGACAAGCCACAAACTGGCGCCAAATAAGCTCATAAAGCTTTTTCGCATCGGCATCAACACCTTCAACATGTCCTGAAAGTACCGATACGCTAGAAGGACGAATTGCTTCATGCGCTTCTTGTGCATTGCCTTTTGAACTGTAGTTAATTGGATCTGCTGGTAAATATTTCGCACCAAACTCATTGGTTACATACTCACGACACATCTCAACCGCATCTTTTGATAGATTAGTTGAATCGGTACGCATATAGGTAATATAACCGCCTTCATATAGACGCTGCGCAAGCATCATGGTCTTTTTAACGCCATAACCGAGTCGAGTGCTGGCTGCTTGTTGCATGGTTGAAGTAATAAATGGCGCACTTGGGCGACTCTTACTTGGTTTTTCTTCAACGCTTACAACTTTATATTCGGCACTCTCAAGGCTTTTTACAGCTTCTGTAGCCTGTGCCTCATTTACAGGTTTAAATGGCTTGCCTGCTTGTTTAGTGACTTCTAAACGTAAATCAGACTCGCTATTTTTAACATCTGCATGGATATCCCAAAATTCTTCAGGAATAAACGCTTTAATTTCACGTTCGCGCTCTACTAATAACCGCACTGCAACAGATTGAACTCGTCCTGCCGATAAACCTCGTGCAACTTTAGCCCACAATAAAGGCGAAACCATAAAACCTACAACACGGTCTAGGAAACGACGGGTCTGCTGTGCATAAACCATATCGGTGTTCAATTCACCCGGAGTTTCAAACGCTTGTTGAATTGCATTTTTAGTGATTTCGTTAAACACAACGCGCTTATACTTTTCAGGCTCACCGCCTATCAGCTCTTGAAGGTGCCAAGCAATTGCTTCCCCTTCTCTATCCAAATCCGTTGCGAGATAGATTTGATCAGCATTTTGGGCAAGCTTTTGTAATTCTTGAACAACCTTTTCTTTACCCGGCAATACTTCGTAATGTGGTTCCCACCCTTTTTCAGGATCGATTCCCATACGCGCGACTAAGTTAGAATAGTCACGTTGCTGTTTATACGCTGCTTTCTCATCAGGTGGCATTTTACGAACCTCAGCAGGTGTTTTGCTTGCTGGTACTTTGTTTTTGCCCGATCCTGATGTAGGTAAATCTCGTACGTGTCCAATACTGGACTTAACGATAAAATCATTACCTAAGTATTTATTAATTGTTTTAGCCTTAGCAGGTGACTCTACAATTACTAGCGATTTGCCCATAGTTGCCTATTTCTAACCTAGTTTTTTAAATGTGTTTAGCCGACTCATGCGGCGCGAATATTTATAGGTATATCTACAAACACTAGTTCTTACAAGCTTTTAATACAAACTTTTCAGTATTTACTGAATAAACAAACAATTTCTGTTGTTAATTTAAACAAACCAGCGTTTTTTGAATAATTGATGTGGAATATATAGAATAGAAACAAAAATGCCAACCTTATTGGTTGGCATTTAGCTGATTAAATATTATTTGTCGTCAAATATGGCTATCCCTTTTTTGACAGTTTTAGTCACTCCAGTCTGAGTGGTGAACTCAAATGTGACAGATAAAACACCATCACCTTTATCGTTACCTTCTGCCTCACGTGATATTCGCACATCAGAATACATTGGTTTATCTCTATTAGTATTTGGTATCACATCATTTGTTTCAATAATAGATAAATCACCATTAGAGGTTGAAAGATTAACTTTCGTCCCGGCAGGTAAAGGGTTACCAAATTCATCGGTGTAATGTATGCGGATGCCAATACCAGTCAACCCGATATCAATTGTTGCTGGTATAGTTAGATCTGAACCATCATATGCTGGATTAGCAACATTATTAGCCGATAAATCAATTGAGTTTACATCACAACGATTTTTTGTGTCAGATATCTCAAATACACCAGCAAAAGTGCTTGAACAATCAGCGCGAACAAAAATCTCATAAGGAGCAGGTAAAAGCTCTGTGGTTTTTAGCACTGAGAATCTGAGATATGGGTCGTCTCCTGACATAACAAGCTCAAAGTTTTTTCTAACTTCAATTAATTCACGAGAACACTCATCAATAGCTTCTGCAGCCGCACTACACAATAAACCATTGTATTTTCCATCGGCGCTATCATAGATGCCATTGTTGTTCAGATCACGCCATGTTTCATTATGTCCACCTCTTGAATTTAGTTCGGAACATGCATCTGTTGCTGGATCGTTCGCATCACCACAGTTTGCCTTATCAAATGCAGCATTTTCATTGTGATCAATAAACGCCTCAGGCAAGTCATAGCTTGCATAATATTCGCCAATATCAAATAGCCCATTGCGACGTTGAACATCGGTAGTTGATTGTTCATCAACAAAGTTTTCTTGGCCTTTAGTAATAGCTAGAATACTCACGCGCGCCCCCATAACAACCCCATCTGGGTCATTTTTAGCACGTTTAATTCCGTTAATACACGGAGCAGCCAAGCCAAAATATGGGTCACAGTTTACATCACCAGTTTTGGGGTTTACCCCTTCGGTTGTAGTAGGATCACCGTCAATTTCACCTATCCGGTTACCCCATTTTTTATCATAAAATGGGCGTTCACCTTGCGATCGCCAAGTGACTGTACATGTTGCATTTGAAGTTTTACAAGTCTCTTCTCGGTTAGCGGTACCTATAACACCTGCCTCAGCTAAGATAGTTGATTCAACACCATCACCATTGTAGTTATTAAATTGATCACCAAAGTAAACCGATATGTTAGTTGTTACTCCGTTATAATTAAGTGAATTTGTATTGTAAGTAACAGGGCTTGCGTCAAAACTATTTTGATCAGTAACACCTGATGCTAACGTTAATTGAGAAGATACTGAGCTAATTTGCTCTGATAACGGAACTAAACTGAGAGTTCCAGTTGGACAACGAGCATTTAACGGGTTAGCTTGACAAAAATCGAATTCATCAACCCAACAAGTTAAATCATCACCAGCAGGAAGACTGTCTAAGTCTTCTTTTGGTATAAAACATGCTTTAACCACCAATGGGCCAGGTACAATTCCTGATGTAACCGTTGTTTGTACAAAACCACTGCTATCGGTACTTGCACTAGAAGATGTTAATTTTGCTAAGCCTGTTGAATCAGTTAATTTGAAGTCTATACGCTGCTGGGTTGCTGCAATACCATCGGCATCTAACAATTTGAATCTTACGATTGATTGAGTTGGTGCACCACCTTCACCTGGTGGAAGCGCAATAAACGTTTCACTTACATCAACAAATTGAATTGATTGAACGGCTGACGTTTCAACTGGAATAATAGTTGATTCAGTGAAGTTCTTTCCACCCGTTTCAACGGTAATATTTATATCATCATCGATACCACAACCTGTTGCTCGGTATGTTGAGGTTGCAATACCACCTGAAGATTTAACAGACGCATCAATTACAGACTGGTTGCTACTAACACAGGTAGAAGTAAACTCTACATCAGTAGGTGTTAAGTATAGATTGCCATCCTCATCGCGAAGCGTGACTTCAATAACGGTACTTCCACCTGCTTTTAGTGGGATTATATTGCCGTTACTGTCGGTATTTAATCCATTGTCAACTTCAAGTATTAAATCGGCAATACCAACAGCAAAATTGGTAGCACCGCTGATACCTAAAGCAGATACTGAAATAGTGCCCGCCCCACCTGTATTACCAGGCTGTAATTTTAGCAAGGCAATACCAAAATTATCTGTCAAAGACGTACCTGATGAGGGTAAAACAGAGCCAAGATTAGTTTGTGTATTAACGAGCGCATTTTTTACGCCTACACCGTTTTGCTCATCAATTACTTCAATAAACACTTCACCAAGTTCTGATGAAGAAATCGTATTGGTAACAGTACATCCTGTATTTGGATCTGTTGGATCTAACGCTATATTATTTCGATTACTATCCCAACCAGCATTACATCCCGTTAATAAACTTACTGAAAGTGAGTATTGGGCAAGATCGGTCGGTGCAGAATCACCTGAAGAATAAAAGACACCTGTGTTACTCAGTTGCTGTGAATTAGCTTGAGCATAAGTTGCAACAACTTGCCCTGCCCCTTTAAAGTTACCACTTGAAAGTGTTACACGCGCTTCACCAGCAGTATTTGTAATAGCCGTTCCAAGCTCTGGGGTAATTTTACCCGTAAAGTTTGTTTTAAATGTAATTAGCTCCTCGCTAAGCGCAACACCATCTTTTTTCAAAGTAGCTACAACCGTTCCCGGGTTGATAGACGTGACAGGGTTTGCTTCGGTAAACTTTTCACCCATTTTATCTGTAATAGTCACTGATAAAGTAGTTGAACCAGAAATGCCTGAGTCTCCGCCTTGGCCACCCGTTGATTGAAATGCGAACGACGCTTCGTAACTATCACCATCAAGAGTGTAAGTAGCGGTGACAACTCCAGCACCAGCATCTGTTCCTGCCCCTAACTCTACAGTGGCAACACCATCGGTTTGAGTCAATGCTGAAAGCGGTGATAATTCTCCAATTTCATCTACTAGTGAAAAAGTAATACGTTCACCCGCTACGATAGCATCATCTTTTTTCAAAGTAGCTTTTATATCTAAAGGAGATTCGGCTGTAACTTCATTAGATTGTGTTCCATCAAGTTGTGTATAGCCTTTAATCGTTAAGGTGTATGAAGGTGTATCAGGTGTTGTTCCACCATTGTTACCACCGACGCTGCCCTCTTTCTCAAGTGAGCCACCACCGCCACAAGCGATGAGTAATGAGCTGAGCAATATAATGCTGAGCAAACGGGTTAAAGGCATAGGTTTCTCCACTGGACAGTTACTAAGTTAAACTTATTTACTTAATGTTAACCTATAACTTAGTCTAAAATCTCAGATTTTTACTCTTTTTTGCGATAAAAATTTTTAAAAAGTTGACGTTTTTTCTGTAAAAAAAATTACATGCTGTTAGTCTATGCCAAATTTATAAAAAATAGATTGGAAATATGTCTAAAATCCGTTCAATGAGTTTAACCACTCGCATCATGATTGGTATGGTGCTTGGTGTTGCAGTAGGCTTTATATTTCAGGCTATATTAGCTGGTGAAGACGATTACCTAATCCCTCTTGGGTTATTCTCTTTGCCAATTAAAGCTTTTTTTGTTGATGGCCTATTTCATGTAGGTGGGCAAATATTTATAGCTAGTTTAAAAATGCTAGTTGTTCCCTTGGTATTTGTATCTCTTGTGTGTGGTACTTGTAGTTTAAGCGATCCTAAAAAATTGGGCCGTTTAGGTGGAAAGTCGATTGGTTTATATCTGGTGACCACAGCAATTGCTATTACAGTGGCAATTACATTAGCGCTATTATTTAACCCAGGTGAAGGTATTGGTTTACCCTCTCAAGCAAGCTACGACGCAAAAGAAGCGCCTACTTTAGCTCGTGTTATCATTGATATGTTCCCTACCAACCCATTTGAAGCAATGGCAAAAGGAAACATGCTACAAGTTATTGTGTTTGCTTTATTATTTGGTATTGCAATGGCGCTTAGCGGTAAAGCAGGTAAACGTGTAGCAACGGTATTTGAAGACTTAAACACGGTTATCTTAAAACTAGTTACTTTGTTAATGAATATTGCTCCTTACGGCGTATTCTTCCTAATGGCTAAGTTATTTACAACTATCGAACTTAACTTAATTGTAAGCTTAGCTAAGTACTTTGGCGTCGTTGTTTTAGCCCTGTTATTGCATGCATTCGTAAACTACACACTGCTGTTAAAAGTGCTGACTGGATTAAACCCACTTACTTTCTTAGCTAAAATGAAGCACACCTGTTTATTTGCTTTTAGCACCTCAAGCTCAAGCGCTACGATGCCTATCACACTTGAAACTGCGACTAAGAAGCTCGGTGCTAATAACTCAGTGGCCTCATTTACTATTCCATTAGGCGCAACCATTAATATGGATGGCACTGCAATTATGCAAGGTGTCGCTACGGTATTTATTGCTCAAGTATTTAGTGTTGATTTAACTATTTCTGATTACTTAATGGTGATACTAACGGCAACGCTTGCCTCGGTTGGCACAGCAGGTGTTCCTGGCGTTGGCCTGATCATGCTGGCTATGGTACTTAACCAAGTAGGCCTACCGGTTGAAGGCATAGCAATTATAATAGGTGTTGATAGACTGCTTGATATGACCCGCACAGCAGTTAATGTAACCGGTGACTGTATGGTAACTTGTGTTGTCGCTAAAAGTGAGGGTGAACTAGATGAAAATATCTTTAACGACCCAAATGCAGCTAAAGATTTAGAAGACTATCACAAGTCAATTGACTAACAGCTTCTATCGTTAGTTATAAAAAAAGCCTTGCTACTTTTTAAGTAACAAGGCTTTTTTATTGTCTATAAGCTATCAAAGTATTAAGGGTTTAACGCCTTGAATTTTGACATTAAGCTCACACCTGCTTTATTCACGCTATGGCTAAGTCCTATTGCAAACTTATCACTTAGCCCTTTTTTAATTTTGTATTTCACTTTGTATATTTGATGCTGATGTTGCTGCTCTAATAAGGCATCATCACTGGTTTTAATGGTATCAACTAACCCTTTCTCAATAGCTTGTGTTGCAAACCAGTGCTCACCTGTGGCCACTAAATCCATATTCAAACTTGGGCGCTGCGTGCTAACAAAGGTTTTAAATAACACATGGGTTTGCTCTATCTCTTCGCGGAATTTTTCGCGGGCTTTATCTGTATTTTCACCAAAGAGTGTGAGTGTACGTTTAAATTCGCCCGCCGTAATTTGTTCAAAATCTACGTCATTCTTCTTTAAAATTTTATTAAAGTTTGGAATTTGTGCAATCACACCGATAGAGCCAACAATTGCAAACGGTGCGGCAATAATATGATCTGCAACACAAGCCATCATGTAACCACCACTGGCTGCGACTTTGTCTATCGATACTGTTAACTCAATACCAGCTGACTTAAACCGTTGTAGTTGTGATGCAGCTAACCCATAACCATGTACCACGCCACCACCACTTTCAAGGCGAACTAACACCTTATCTTTTTTAGGGTCCGCGATTGAAATAATCGCAGTCACTTCTTCACGTAAACTCTCTACTTCATGTGCATCCATACTACCATTAAAATCAATAACGTAGAGTCGTGATTTAGGGGCTTCTTTTTCAGCTTTTTTTTGTTCTACTTTTTGTTGTTTTTGATAGGCTTTTAACTCTTTTTTACCTAGCGTATTATTTAAAAAACTTTCTTTTATATTGGTAAGTTGCTCTGATAAGTCATCTATTTCTATCTCACCTTTTTTTGCTTTTGGCTTAACAGCCGAGCTTACAATTAAGGTTAAAATAACAGCGATAGCAATAACAAAGGTAATGGTTTTAGCAAAAAACAAACCGTACTCGTATAAAAATTCCAACAGTGTTCTCCATTTATAAATTTCAGCCAATTTAGCATGCTTTAAAATAAAAAAAAGCCACTATACAGTGGCTTTTAGTACTTAATTGAATGGTTGATTATTAATTCGTCACAATCTCAGTGTTTTGCACCATTAAAAGGCGACCTCTTGAAGCTAGGTAAGTAGCAACCTGCAATTGCATTTCAGCATTCGCAGCTGCACTACCCGCAACTGTAGACGACTCACCTTCATCTTGTGCTGGCGTTAATATTGACCCATGATGACCTTGAGTAAATTTAACTAAATAGCTAGAGCCCATTTCTGTTGGCGCTTGAGTGGTACTCACCGTGTCTAACCCCATAAAGTTAGCCAAAGGGACGGTACCTGCAATTGGGTTATTGGCAGTCATCGGCGGAATAACTTGATCTGGCTTGTTATTATCTGTGCCATCACCTACCACTACGTTCATGTATACAGGTGTTTCTAGTGCTTTAACCGTTGCTGCATAGTTGGTTGGGTCGCCACTATCTAATGCTGTTTGAGCTGCAAATACAAACTGCGTCATCACGCCCTTGATATTAGCAAGTTTATCAGTTTCTCCCGCCATCGTTAGCGATGTTGCAAACTCATTAAAACCACAGCTTAAGAAGTCCTGCATATCCGGTAACAAAGCGCCACAGTTTGATAGCGCACCAGCGTTTAAGAATGCATTAAATTCGTCTGATTCAGCAGTACCTGCTTGAGAAAGTACAGAGCCTTGAATAAATGGACCGAATGCAGCGGATTCTAGTAAGAAGCTTGCAATACCGCCACCACCACTTGCTAATGCTACAGCGTTAACCTTAAATAATGGGTCTACTTGGTCGGCCAATGGGCTATTAGCTTGTGCAATAAATGCAGGTGCTACAATTGATCCCAGAGAGTGTCCAATGTAAGACACATCTTGTGAATTCATTGCGCTATCACCGCTGAAGTTTAGACCTAAACGTAAACCAAGTAAGTCAGCACTTGACTGACGCAAGCTATCTCTAGCTACCAATAACGAATTCAAGTTCATGTAACTAAGTACAGAGCCTGTCGTTGCGTTAAAGTCATCGTTGCCATCAACATCAACATCTACACCACGTTCTCCATGGCGAGGATGGTCAATTGCAACCGTAGCAAAACCTTGCAGTGAAAGCTGCGCTGTTAGCGTTAGCATGCTTTCTTTTTGAGTCGTAATACCATGTTGCATAATAACGACTGGCCAACCACCTGCTGGCATAGCTGCAAAAGGCTCTAAACCTAAGCCTGAACGGTACGCATTAACGACCGGTAAAATAGGTTTAGTAATTTGCACTGGCACATTAGCCATACTCTGCATTTTAGGAATAGAATTATACTTCGTTAGGTGACGCGTACTGTCTAAACCTAGATCACGAAGCTGTCCACCACTTAAAGCGGCACATGTTGCATCGTTTACACTTATAGGATCAGTAGGGAATGCTTCACCAGCTTGAGCTTTATACCCTAAAATAGCGACAGCGTTATCACACATACCTTGCCAGTAGGTATCATTTAAATCACTGATCTCTTTACCTGTAGGCGTACCTAAATACATAGGTAGCTGAATGCTGCCCTTTTGATACTGTGCTACTTGGAATACGTCAGGCACCGTTATGCCTTGTAATGCAAAAGCTTGTTGTACGTTAGCCATAGGCTGAGTTGGAATTTGCAACGCAGGCGTTGGAATTGTTGGCTCTGTTAAGCTTGCTGCTAAAATCTTTTTAATCGTGCCAAGCACTGGTCCTGCTGATTGCATAGTCATGGCAGCAGAAAAAATAATATCGTCTTTTGTGATATCGCCTGAGCTAACCACTACATTTTCGTAACTATTAACTGCACCTTGTAGCGCAAGTTGTGATGGCGTCACTAAAGGGGCTTCTTGTTTAACTGTTGCATAGGTAGATGAAGGCTCAATTGCACGCCCTTCTGAATCTTTTAGCCCAGTCGTTAATACATTAATATATGAGCTACCTGCTTTAAATGGTTTAAGTGGAATAATGGCCACCGCATCGCCTGAAGCTTGGGTCACAAAATCAACACCAAAGGTTAATTCGCCCACTAATTTACATGCAGCACCGGCTGGTGCTTGTGAACATTCGGCATCTGTTAAGCTTGCACCCATTATAACTTCAAAAATACGAACAGAACCTGGGGTGCCCGCTGATGTAGCATCTAGGCTTACATTAGGTGGAAAAGTTAAATCAATTTTAAATGGAACTTGGGTAGACCAACCATCAAGCGCGCCTAAGGCTAACTGTGGATCGGCATAGGCTGCGCGAGGGATTGAAACGTTTTCGTCATTTAATTCCCCAGGAATATTCAATGTGCCATCGCGCGTACCGCTCATTAATAAGTCATTAGGAACCGAAATTACACCGTTAGCAGGGTCAAATTTTACCGTAGCTTTTGGAATAACTGTAACCGAGTCATTTTTTACATCTTCTAACGTTTCTCCGCCGCCACAGCCTGCTAGAGCAGCTGCAACAGAGAGCGAGAGTAGCATTTTTTTCATATTGTTCTCCGCACAAATCTTATTTTTATAGTGTGTTTATAGTCAGTGTAATTAAGTTAAAACAATGTAACCAGTATATTAATGAGACATTAGACCAGTTAAACTTAACGTAAAGTTTCTAGTTTCGCCACCTATATTTGCAATAAATTCGATTACTTGTCGATTTGCTATGTTAAAATCAAAAAAAATCTAAACATTGGTACTTTTATGCATACCTATCAAGCAACTGAAAACGCACTCAAAGACAAAGTGATTTTGATCACAGGCGCAGGTGATGGTATTGGCCGTGTCGCAGCTATTACCTATGCTAAACATGGTGCAACCGTTATTTTATTAGGAAAAACAACTAATAAACTAGAATGTGTATATGACGAAATCGTCAATGCAGGCTACCCACAGCCAGCTATAGTGCCTATGGACTTAAAAGGTGCAACCAAGCAGAACTATCGTGATTTAGCCGCAACTATCGAAAGTCAGTTTGGTCGCTTAGATGGGTTATTAAATAATGCGGGTATTTTAGGTACTTTAGGCCCATTGGAACATTTTTGTTCATCAACATTTGAAAACGTCATGAAAGTAAACGTGACGGCACAAGCCATGATCACAAAAGCATTGTTTCCTGTTATGCGCAAATCAAAGAGTGCCTCAGTGGTATTTACTTCTTCGGGTGTTGGTCGTAAAGGAAGAGAGTTTTGGGGACCATACGCTATTTCTAAATTTGCGGTAGAAGGTATGATGCAAACGTGGGCGTGTGAAGTCGAAAAAACGCCAATTCGTGTTAACTGTATCAACCCAGGCGCAACGCGCACATCAATGCGAGCAAGTGCCTTCCCGGGCGAAGACCGAGATTTACTTGCTACTCCTGAAGATCTAATGCCAACATACCTGTATTTAATGAGCGATGACTCGGCAGATGTAAATGGCCAATCTTTGGATGCACAAGCTAAAAAATAACGCTTAGTTATTTAAATATGTTAAAAAGCCGCTATTAAAGCGGCTTTTTGTTTTTCATAATGATTTAACCAAAATCTCGCTTACTTGCGTTTAGTCGGTTTTACACGTTGGTTGTGCTTTTTAACTGCTTTACGAATTTGATTTATTTTCGCGCGCTTATCTTTACGCTTTTCAGGGATAACCGACAGCTTAGTTTGCGTTTCTTTACCAAGTTTAACTGTTTTACGTAAATAGTTAACCGTATCCAAATCGTACTCAATCCAGCCACCCTGTGGTACACGCTTATCAAGCTCTAATTTACCGTAACGAATACGAATAAGACGTGATACTTCCACATCTTGTGATTGCCATAAACGACGAACTTCACGGTTACGACCTTCGTTAAGTGTTACGTTGTACCAACGGTTAATGCCTTCACCGCCCATAGGCTTAATACCGGTAAATTTAGCCGGACCATCTTCAAGCTCTACACCACGAAGTAAGTTTTTCATTGTTTCGTCAGTCACTTCACCAAATACACGTGCTGAGTATTCGCGTTCAACCTCGTAACTTGGGTGCATTAAACGATTTGCTAATTCACCGTCATTGGTAAAAAGCATCAGCCCTGACGTATTAACATCTAATCGCCCTACTGCTATCCAACGATCGCCATCAATGCGAGGCAAACGGTCGAAAACCGTTCGGCGACCTTCTGGATCTTTACGGGTACTTAGTTCGCCTTCAGGCTTGTTGTACATAATTACACGACAAATTCTGTCAGCTTTTTCTTCAATTTTAACAGTGTGACCGTCAACACGAATTAAATCAGTTTCTTCAACCCTGTCGCCTAATTTTGCTACTTTACCGTTTACACTCACGCGATTAGCGTCAATGTATTTTTCCATTTCGCGGCGTGAACCTACCCCTGCGCGGGCTAGGACTTTTTGTAACTTTTCACCTTGTATACTCATTTGGATGGTTCTCTCACAGAAGGATCACTTAATAACTGGGTAATTTTACTTTGCTGTTGCTCTGGCAATGCGGGTAAATCATGAAGTCCGGTTATCGAAAAATAATCTAAAAATTGTTTAGTCGTTGCATAAAGTGCCGGTTTACCGGGTACTTCTTTATGCCCAACTACTTTAACCCACTCTCTTTCAAGCAGAGTTTTAATAATATTTGAGCCAGTTGCTACGCCCCGCACTTGCTCAATTTCACCACGGGTAATGGGTTGCTTATATGCAATTAGCGACAGGGTTTCGAGTAAGGCTCGAGAGTACTTAGGGGCACGTTCTTGCCATAAATTACTCAGCCATGGGCTTAAACTACTACACGCTTGAAAACGATAACCACTGCCTACCTCAACTAAACGTATTCCACGCGTTTGATAGTGAACTTGAATGGCCTCTACAGCATCATTAATGCGCGCCATAGAAATTGCTAAGTCGTTTAAAACCGTGTCCTTAAGATGACGTTTTGATACGGGCTTATCTGCCACAAAAATCGCCGCTTCAATGATTTCAATTAATTGTTCATCACTAATTCGCCGACCTACCATAATCACTCTTAAGTTAATAAAAACACACAGCCATCTATTATGACAGAACAACCGCAAACTAGGAAAACATATTGTGTAAATAACTCAATAATGGATGAAACATACGCTATTAGAGCACCATTAAAATATTAAATACCCACAGTTTGTATTAAACCAAGATGCACTCTAACTTTTAGCAACTTCACTCTTTTTACTTCAGCAAAACATTATAATCTCAGCGCAAAAAGCCCAGCATAGGCTGGGCTTCAGTCAGTGTATCTAACACTTAAATTTAGATTGCAGCGTTTTGGTAACGCTTAACGAAGTCAGTAACGTTTTGGCCATTACACTTTAATGTGTTTAGGTTACCAATTTGCTTACGTACTGGTTGTAAGCCTTGCTTTAATGCAGTTATACATAACTGTGTTTCTTGATGTGTATCTTTTGCAAATATTTCAACTTTTGATGCTGCAGGTTGTACTGCAGTTTGCTCTTTTGCAATATCGCGAATGTCTTGACCGTTACATAGGATACTTTTTGAATAACGAGATAAGTATATACCATGCTTTGCTGCCATTTTACGTGCAGCTGAAAAACCTTCATTGGCGCTTACTACACATAAGTTTGACTCTAATTTGTTGTCTTTGCTGTAATACGCATTGCTTTGTGCAGAAGCGGTAACAGAAACAAAAAGAGAGGCAGCTAAAAGTAATTGAGTTTTCATCAGGTAGTCCTATTTGAACGAGTTAAACAAACGATTTTTGCGCATTATATAGACAACTTTTAACATATCAATTGAATATTTTATTTATTTTATTATTTAATAATGCATTTACAATGTTTAAACATTAAACAGTAATTGATCAACAATTGTGCAGTTATTTTCTCATTTCAGTCATGTTATGTCGCTCTAAATGCTGATACAATTTGACGAATAGAAAAAATAAATTTGAAGGTTAACTTTATGAAAGTGATTTCTTTTAATATCAATGGTCTGCGTGCTCGACTACACCAGCTACAAGCTATTATTGATAAACACCAACCAGATATTATTGGTCTTCAAGAGATCAAGGTACATGATGAAGCGTTTCCGCTAGACGATGTACAAAAGATGGGTTACCACGTTTATTTTCATGGGCAAAAAGCGCATTACGGTGTGGCAATGTTATGCAAAAAAGAGCCTAAATCGGTATTAAAAGGGTTCACTACCGACACCGATGAGTCGCAAAAGCGCATGATCAGTGTCACTGTAGAACAAGAAAATGGCCGTGACCTACATGTAATGAATGGTTATTTCCCTCAAGGCGACAACATTAATCACGAAACCAAGTTCCCGTACAAGCGTCAATTTTATCAAGATTTAATGACTCACTTAAATAGCCATTTCACCCCTGATCAAGATGTAGTTGTCATGGGAGACATAAATATCTCACCAACCGATTTAGATATTGGTATTGGCGAGGTAAACGCAAAACGTTGGTTAAAAACGGGGAAATGTTCATTTCAACCCGTTGAACGCGAGTGGCTTGCTACCCTATTAAACTGGGGTTTCAAAGACACCTTCAGAGAACAAAATCCAGAAACTAACGACCAATACTCTTGGTTTGACTATCGTTCAAAAGGGTTTGTTGATAACCGCGGCCTTCGAATTGATGTGGTACTGGCAACGCACGACTTAGCAGCTCGCTGTATCGACACTGGTATAGATTACGAATTACGTGCTATTGATAAACCGTCAGATCATGCGCCTATTTGGTCAGAGTTTAATTAACGATTATGTTGAGCGCGCAATTACAAGGGTTACTGTGGGTTGTTGTCATCGTTATCGGCTTTTTAAGCATTAACAAATCAACATACAGTCACTTATTTAATACCCCAGCAAGACAAACAGGTGTATTTGCTTGTGCGCTGGTGCTCGCTTTCTTATGGCGTATCAAGGCCGGTATTTTGCCCGGTCTCGACTTGCATATATTAGGTATAACCGCGGTTACTCTAACACTAGGGTGGCGCCTTGCTATTTTAAGTTGTGCACTGGCAACAGCGCTTTTAACTGCTTTTGGACAAATAACACTAGAATTAGTGGCATTAAAACTCATTATTAGTGCCTTTATACCGGTGTTATTCACCTATTTAGTTTTTATTGTCTGTTATCACTATTTAGCACGGCATTTTTTTATCTATATATTTGTTTGTAGCTTTTTAACGGCAGGTGTTGTTGCCTGCGTTAACATTATACTCGGTGGTGCTTTTTATTATGCAATAGGTGAATACAGTTGGCATGAGCTGAGCGAGAATTATATTTACCTAAGTCCTATTTTGGCCTTTCCTGAAGCTATGCTAAACGGTATGGCAATCACTGTACTGATCACCTATCGCCCACATTGGGTAAAAACTTTTTTTGATAAGGACTATTTAGGCTCATGAGTCTTCATTACCATTGCCCTATTTGTAAACAGCCACTAGCACTCAATGATAAAACATTACGATGCGATAATAATCACAGCTTCGATTTTGCCAAAGAAGGCTACGTAAACTTACTTCCTGTGCAAAACAAAAATTCTAAACAGCCTGGCGATTCGTTAGAAATGGTACAGGCTAGGCGCTCATTTTTAGAACAAGGTTATTATGGCTTTTTACAAACGGCTTTAGCCAATATCGTTAAGCCACTTAATGCCGAAATAGTGATTGATTTGGGGTGTGGTGAAGGGTTTTATACTCATGCCATTGCCAACAGCAGCCAAGCTAACGTATATGGTGTTGATATATCAAAGTCGGCAGTAAAGTATGCTGCAAAACGTTACAAACAATGCCATTTTAGCGTTGCTTCAATCAGCCAAGCGCCTTTTGATGATCAGCTTGCTGACGTATTAGTTAGTGTATTTGCGCCTTTATTTGACAGTGAACTTGCGCGTCTGATTAAAAATAACGGTCGCTTAATTGTGGCAAGCCCAGGCCCAACTCACTTGAAAGAACTAAAAGATTATATTTATAGCAACGTAAACGAACACACTGAAATAGCAGCACCTGCGGGCTTTGAAAATACATCGCAACAATTAATCACAGAGCAGGTATCGCTTACATTTAACGATGTTAAAAACTTAATTATGATGACACCATTTGCGTGGAAGTTCAGGCCAGAACATTGGCAAGCACTTGAGCAAAAAAAACAGCATAGCATCACCTTGTCATTTTATGTCACGCAATTTACTAAAACTGCTCTTTAGTAAACGTTTTATCCATTTTATCGAACATATCTTTTAGTAATTCGGCAAGCTCCAAATAGCGGGGCTTGTTTTTCCCCATCTGCGCGTCATAACCGTTAGCAACCATTTTTGCAAATAACTCGTTATACCATTGCAGCATAGCGGGCTCTAATTCAGTTTGTGCACGTTTACCCAACCATAAAAGCCCTTGCAATGGCAACGAGATAAAAAACAGACTACTGGCAATCGCTTGGGGCAGAAAATCCGAGCCTAAATAATTAATCTGAAAAAACAGGGTCAGCATGGCTAATATTGGCATTACTGTAATCGCAAGCTCAGTGGCTCTTATCACTTTAAATTCTGCAAATAATGGCGCGACCTCTTTACGCATTGGCCATGTTTTAGCATAAGAACGCCCTAATTGAACTTGCGACATCACACTTTTTTGCATTAATAAATCCTCACCGTCACGGTTTGTAACACTTCAACAAACGTAATACTTATAAAAGTGTAACACAATTATAGCTACTTTCACTTTATCGGTAAAAATGCTTAATTTCATAAGTAAAACTCACAAAAAGCATAAATTATCGAAAGAATTTCACAAAGCCCTTTCAATAAAGTCAACTACACTTTAGTCTACACTCATTTGAGCCTACAGGGCTTATACATCAACCAAGTGTACTGATTAATACTTAAATGGAAAATGAATCTATGCCAACACTCCCAAATAAACCAAGTCATGTTTTGGTACTCAATTGCGGAAGCTCAAGTCTGAAGTTTGCGATCATTGATGCAAGCACAGGAAACGACATTATTTCAGGTTTAGCTGAGCGCCTAGGTGATGATGCTCCCTCAATCAAATATAAGTTTAAGGGAGAAAAAACCACTATCAAGCTTGCTGCTAATCAAGCACATGCTCATGCAATTGATACGCTGGTTGATTTAATAAAAGATCACAACCTAGACGAGCAATTAGTGGCAGTGGGTCATCGTGTAGTTCATGGCGGCGAGCATTTTACCCAATCTGTGTTAATCGACGAAAACGTCATTGCAGGTATTACCCAAGCAGCCACATTAGCTCCTTTACATGGCCATGCTAATTTACTGGGTATTTCATCTGCACAAGCATCATTTAAAGATTTACCACAAATAGCCGTGTTTGATACGGCATTTCATCAGACCATGGATGAAGTTGCTTACCTTTATGCACTGCCTTATAAGCTTTATAAAGACTTTGGGGTTAGGCGCTATGGGTTTCATGGCACCAGCCATTTTTATGTGGCGGGTCAAACCGCTAAATTGTTGGCGCTCCCTATTGAAGAAAGTAATTTTATTAGTGCCCACTTAGGTAATGGTTGCTCTGTGTGTGCGATTAAAAACGGAAAAAGTGTCGATACCAGTATGGGCTTAACCCCACTTGAAGGACTAGTTATGGGTACGCGTTGTGGCGACATTGACCCAGGCTTATTTAACTTTTTAACTACGCAGCTTGATTACACTGCGCAGCAAATTGATGACCTGCTAAATCAAAAGAGTGGCTTATTAGGAATAAGCGAGTTATCTAACGATTGCCGTACTATTGAAGAGGCTGCCATTGCTGGCAACTCGCAAGCCATGCTGGCACTTAATATGTTTTGCTACCGCTTAGCAAAACAAATAGCCGCCTATATGGTACCGCTACAAAAATTAGATGCAGTTATTTTTACCGGTGGGATTGGCGAGAATTCCGATATCATTCGAGAAAAAGTACTCACACAGTTAGCCTTTTTAGGTATCAATTTAGACCCTCAAGCAAACCTTGATGCACGGTTTGGCCAAGCTGGATTAATTAGTACCACCAATTCAACAAGCAAAGCGGTGGTTATGCCAACCAACGAAGAATGGGTTATTGCACTTGATGCCGCAAACATCAGCAAGGAGTTATAATATGGCTCGTCGTATTATGTTGGTTCCTATCTCTACAGGGGTAGGTTTAACCTCAGTATCAGTTGGTTTAGTAAGAGCGCTGGAACAAAAGACGGTTAAGGTTAATTTTTTTAAACCTATCGCCCAACCGCGCGCAGGCGAAACTGGCCCTGAAAAGTCTACTCAAATTGTCACTCAAGGCTCACCAATTAATCCGCCAACACCGTTTGCACTTGATTACGCAGAGCAAATGATTGGCGATGGTAAAGGTGATGATTTATTAGAGGAAATTGTTGAACGTTTTCAAAGTAAAATAAACGATGACGAAGTGGCCATAATCGAAGGAATGGTGCCTACTCGTCGCCAACCTTATGCGGGTCGCATAAACCGTGAAATTGCACAAACCTTAGGGGCCGATATTGTATTTGTGCTTACTCCTGGAAATTACAGTATTACGCAAATTGAAGATCGCCTTGAAATTGCTGCCGGAAATTACGGTGGCATTGATCACCCTCGTGTGCTGGGTTGTATTTTCAACAAAGTAAATGCCCCTCTAGATGAAGAAGGTCGCGCTCGCGCTGATTTAGTCGATACTTACAAGCCAGAAGCACTTGATAACGAGCTTAATCGCCTAGCCTCTTTACCTATTTTTAGAAAAAATCCTTTTATGTTACTTGGTGCAATTCCATGGGACTTTGAGCTAGTAGCGCCGCGCGTTAAAGATTTAAGTGCTTATTTAAAAGCCACTATTATTAACGAAGGCGATATGGTGCACCGTCGTCTTAGACGCATTACTTTTTGTGCACGCACAGTATCCAATATTTTAAATTATTTTACCCCAGGTGCATTGCTAGTTACCCCAGGCGATCGCTCAGATATACTGGTAGCAGCCTGTTTGTCTGCTATGAACGGTACCAAACTAGGTGCTATTTTGCTCACCGGTGGCTTTGAGCCTGAACCGCGTATTATGGCGTTGTGCGAACAGGCCATGCAAACGGGGCTGCCTATTTTAGCAACCGAAGGCGATACTTGGCGTACCTCATTATTGCTGCATAACTTTAACCTAGAAGTGCCAAGCGATGATGAACAACGCATTGAAAAGGTAAAAGATCATAACGCAGAGTATATTGATTCTGATTGGTTAGACAGCTTAGCTAAAAGTGTGGGGAAAACGCGAAAACTATCCCCTCCTGCTTTTAGATACTTATTAACTGAAAAAGCACGCAAAGCCGATAAAACAATTGTACTACCTGAGGGTAACGAACCTAGAACCATAAAAGCAGCCGCTATTTGTGGTCAGCGCGGCATTGCTAAAACTATTTTATTGGGTGATCGTGATGAAATATTACGTATTGCAGAGCAACAAGGCATTGAGCTCAACGAGCATGTAACCGTAGTTGAACCAAGCAGTATTATAAATGACTACGTTGCACCTATGGTGGAAATCCGTAAAAATAAAGGCCTTACTGACGTAATAGCCAAAGAGCAGCTACAAGATCACGTGGTACTTGGCACCATGATGCTAGAGCAAGGAAAAGTCGATGGTCTGGTATCGGGTGCGGTAAACACCACTGCCAATACCATTCGCCCACCGTTACAGTTAATTAAAACCGCGCCAGGTTCATCATTAGTGTCATCTGTGTTCTTTATGCTATTGCCTGATCAGGTACTGGTTTATGGTGATTGCGCAATTAATCCCGATCCTAATGCCGAACAACTGGCCGACATTGCAATTCAATCTGCCGACTCAGCAGCGGCATTTGGCATTGAGCCTCACGTAGCCATGATAAGTTACAGTACGGGTGATTCAGGCAGTGGGGCTGATGTAGAAAAAGTGCGAGCGGCAACTAAGCTTGCCCAGCAAAAGCGCCCTGATCTAATTATAGATGGGCCACTACAGTACGATGCGGCAATTATGGAAAGTGTAGCAATTAAAAAAGCACCAAACAGCCCTGTTGCGGGCAAAGCAACGGTGTTTATATTCCCTGATTTAAATACCGGCAACACCACGTATAAAGCGGTACAACGAAGCGCTGATTTGATCAGTATCGGTCCGATGCTGCAAGGGATGCGTAAACCGGTTAACGACTTAAGCCGTGGCGCATTAGTCGACGACATAGTGTACACCATTGCTTTGACAGCCATTCAAGCAGCACAAGTTGAGGCACTTAATTAACCCCTTTCATTTACATGTGCCTTTTATAGCCTAGCCAATTTTTAATTAATTATTAATAGGTTAGGCTATTTATACCTTACAACCCCCAAGCTTATCCACAGAAATTGTGGACAATTATTTTTTAATTATTAAAAACTTTAGCAACGACTCAGTTTGAGCCTTTAATTTAGATTCAATACTCTATACTATAAAGCTATTATATTGCTGCTAGCGATGGGTTTTATGTCAAAACAAACACTACAACTACACAGTACTGTTTTATCAATTCATAGTTTAGCGCTTGATGCTGACATTCCCCCTGCACTGTTAAAACAACCATTGTTTTTTATTTCAAAAACGCACGATGAACTGTCGGTTGTCTGCCCTGATGAGTTTATAATTGACAGCCAAGATACAGAGTCAAATTGGCAAGCACTGGAAGTGATTGGCCCCTTAGGGTTTTCGTTAACCGGTATCATGGCAAATATTTCAGGGGTGTTAGCAAGAGCTGGCATATCGATTTTTTCAATTTCAACCTACGACACCGACTATATTTTAGTAAAAAAACAAACGGTCAACAAAGCAATCGCTGCTCTTAAAGCCGATGGCTACAACGTGGTAACTTAATTAATAATGAAATCTGAAGACGTTAGCTATTTAACTAAAAATAAAATTGGCCGAAGCGCAATACAAATAACGAGTCCATTCAGTGGCAAAGTGATGCCAATGGACGCCCACCCTGAAGCTTTTTTCCGCTTTGGAACTTTAGGACCAGGAATTATTGTCAGTTTATCAAACCATAAAGTGTTAGCGCCATTTAATGGGACTTTGTTGCAAGTTAAAAGCGGCGGGTGCGAATTTATTCTAAAAGCTAAAAATGGCTTAAAAGTATTAATAAACTTAGCCGTTCCTGATTCTCAAACTCTCACACATACTCATATTGCTCAGCTTAATGGCAGCAAAATAACCAAAGGCCAACGGCTTGCTTATTTTGATTTGCGTGAACTCGATGCGCCTATTTTAGCCAGCCTTATCATACTCAATGGCCACGATTTAGGCACTTTTCATTATTCTCACCCGCAGGTCAATGCAGGTGTAGATACCTTATTAACTATTATCAAAAAGAAGTAGATTTATGATCACTCTCTATGGCATTAGCAACTGCGACACTATTAAAAAAGCAAAAAAATACTTAAGCGATAATGACATCGTATTCACTTTTCATGACTATCGTAAAGACGGCGTTAATCACAGTATGGTCAGCGATTTTGCAGAGCATATTGACTGGGAGCAACTTGTTAATAAACGTGGTACAACGTATAGAGCATTGTCAGATGAGCAAAAGCAAAGCTTAACTAAGCAAACTGCTATCGATTTATTGGTTGAACAACCGGCGATGATTAAACGCCCTGTACTTGTTAATAACGGGCAGTACCACTTAGGCTTTAAAGCAGCCCAGTACGATGAGATCTTTAAATAATGACTCACCCAGTAATTACCCTAGCCCAAGCTTTAATCCAGCGTGAATCCGTTACCCCTGAAGATGCAGGCTGCCAACATATGATGAATGAGCGTCTAAGCGCAATTGGCTTTGACATCGAATCGCTGTTTTTTACCGACACCCTCAACACTTGGGCACGAAAAGGGTCGCAATCACCACACTTTTGTTTTGCCGGTCATACCGATGTGGTGCCCACTGGGCCTGAAAAAAATTGGCAGCACCCCCCTTTTGCTGGGCTAATTGAAGACGGATTATTACATGGCCGTGGCGCAGCCGACATGAAAGGCTCACTGGCAGCCATGGTTGTAGCAACAGAGCGTTTTGTAACCAAGCACCCTGATCACAAAGGCTCTATCTCGTTTTTGATCACCTCAGATGAAGAAGGCCCTTTTATCAACGGCACTACCCGCGTAATAGATACTTTAGAAGAGCGCGGAGAAAAAATTGATATGTGTCTTGTTGGCGAGCCTTCATCGCGCGATGTGCTCGGAGATGTGGTTAAAAATGGCCGTCGTGGTTCACTCACTGGTTTTTTAACTATAGCCGGTGTACAAGGGCATGTGGCTTACCCACACTTAGCGCAAAACCCAATTCATTTATCCACGCCAGCTTTAACCGAATTAAGCCAAACTGTGTGGGATATGGGTAACGACTTCTTTCCTGCCACCAGCTTTCAAATCTCTAACATTAATGGCGGCACAGGTGCCGGTAATGTGATCCCTGGTGAGCTTGAAGTACAATTTAACTTTAGGTTTAGCACCGAAGTTACTCATCAGCAGCTGCAACAAAAAGTGAACGCGATTTTACAAAAACACAATTTGAATTACGAACTAAATTGGATTGTAAATGGCCTACCGTTTTTAACCGATCACGGTCCGTTAGTTGATGCTACCGTCGCTGCCATTAAATCAGTAACTGGCTTAACCACTAATTTAGAAACAACAGGTGGGACATCAGATGGCCGCTTTATTGCTCAAACCGGCGCTAAAGTGATCGAGCTGGGGCCACGTAACGCCACAATTCATAAAGTTGATGAGTGTGTTAGCACAGACGACCTGATCGCGCTGGCCGATATTTATGAACAAATATTAGAACGACTGTTAACTTAATGACTGCAAATAAAGAACTCATACAATGCATCACAGGACAAAGTGATGCACACTTAGTCGCCATACAAAACCATTATTTGCATGCCAATATTGTCAACGACTTTATTGCACTGCAATCAGCGGCCGCATCCGCTGGCTTTGATTTATGTATTGCATCAAGCTTTCGGGATTTTAATCGTCAATCGGCTATTTGGAATGCTAAATTTTCAAATAAGCGCGTGGTGTTAAACAAAGCGCAACAAGCCGTTGAACTAAATTCACTGAGTGATATTGAAAAATGTACCGCCATAATGCTTTACTCTGCACTGCCAGGTGCAAGTCGCCATCATTTAGGCACTGACTTAGATATTTTTGATAAAAGCGCAGTGAGTGACGATTATGAGTTGCAACTAACCCCCGATGAATATCAGCATGGCGGACCTTTTGCCAAACTAAGTCAATGGCTAGACACTCACCTAGCAGAATTTGGATTTTATCGGCCTTATCAGCACGATTTAGGCGGTGTTGCCCCTGAGCTTTGGCATATTAGCCACATTGCGCAGTCAGAGCAGCTTATGAGCCATTTATCACTTGAGGTATTACACAATTGTATTAAAGAGAGTGATTTATTAGGTAAAGACGCTATTTTAACCCACTTACCTGCTTTATATGAGCGCTTTGTGATCAATGTCAGTCCACCAGCTAAGAAGTATTAGTTAGTTTTTTTATTTAACGTAAAAACCAATATCGCTAATAAAATGATACTGCTGGAGAGCATAAACTGCAGAGTTAATGTTTCCGATAAAAATACCGCTCCTGCAATAGCCGCCAAAACGGGCACGCATAACTGCACTATAGCTGCATGCGTGCTTTTTAATAATGGCATAGCCACATACCAAATACTGTAACCAACACCCGATGCTATCGCACCTGAGCCGATGGCAAGTAACACCCCTTCCATACGAATATTCTTAAGCTGGCTCATGCCCACCACAATCAAAATAGGTAGCACCAATAAGCTGCGAATAAAGTTATAAGTAGTGGCCCTAAGTGGTGACACACACGCTTTGCCTCTAATGCTATAAATTCCCCATGCCACGCCACTTATGCTCATTAATAATGCCGCCATTAACGGTGGTGCTGTTTGCGAGGGTAGCATTAAGTAAACAAAAGCCGCAAACGCCACAATAAATGCAAGCCATTGCACAGCAGATAAGCGCTCTTGTTTATATATACCCCAACTAATCATGGTAAATTGCACCGCAGAAAATAAAATAAGCGCGCCCATGCCGGTATCTAGCTCTATATAGGCAACAGAAAAACACAGCGCGTATATCAGCAAGCTCGCACTGCTTCGCCAACTTCCGGTATCATTAATAACGGGGCTACTTAATTGTGCTTTTTTATTTAACTGCCTTGTATAGAGCAGCATAATAATAGCCAAACACACTGCCCCGCTGAGTAGCCGTATAACAGTAAAATTCCACGCATCAATATAACCTTGGGCTAACGCTAAACGACACAATAACGAATTGGCAGCAAAAGCAACTAACGCGATAATAGTAAACAGAGTGGCTTTCAAATGAATTCCTAACCTAAAAAATAGCACCGCTTTAGACACGGTTACGTTAATTATTAACCTTTAGACGTTAACATGATTATTTTTTAATAATAAAGGGTTTTTAATCTATGTTTATACACTACGCTTTTTTACAATCTTTCACACCTACATTTATAAGCCATGTGTTAACCTTACAAAATAGATAAAAGGAGTGCGTGTGCGTCACATTTTAATTTTCAGTTTTTACTTTATTGTAAGTGGTTGCAGCACTATAGGCTTTGACGATCTGTTTAATGATTATGCCACAAACACCACCCCTGTTAGGCAAGCTATTAGTAATAATAATATTGAAAATGCACGCGCCCTTATAAAAACCAACAGTAAAGCACATAGTAATTATTTACTGAACCAATTAGAGCAAGGCCGTATTGCTGATTTAGCGAATAACCCAGACAGTGCGCAAACATATTTTGAAACTGTCTACCAACAAATGCAAGCTAAGCGCCAAGCAGCCCAAATACAAGTAAGTGCAGGGCTTGAGCAAAGTAATGCGCTGTTAACCAACGACTCAGCGATAGGTTATATCCCCCCTGCTTACGAAATGAGTATGTTGCATAGCTACAAAGCACTTAATTATGTTTATAAACGCGATATTGAGAGCGCGTTAGTTGAAGTACGTCGTGCCAATAAAGTACAAGTTGATGCACTACATGATAATCAAAGCGAGTTTGATAATGCCATTGCCCAAGCACAGCAACACTACCCAGATATGGATAATTTAATTCGCTCGGTAAAAAATGGCTTTCAAAATGCGTACACGTTTTACTTATCAGGGTTGTTATATGAAACGGCAAAGCAAGGCGATGATGCCTACATTGACTATAAAAAAGCGCTCGAAATACAACCTAACAATCCGTATTTACAGCAAGATATATTGCGCCTTGCTAAGCAGCAAGGTTTTGCGGATGACTACCAGCAATTTAAGCGACAGTTTGGTGAAGTAAACGCCATAGATAAAAATCAAGGCGAAGTAGTTATATTATTTGAACAAGGGCTGATACCAAAACAGCACGAGTTTAAATTGCGATTGCCTATTTATACTTCGCAGGGAGATGCCCGCTTTTATAGCCTAGCAATGCCCGTTTATAGAAATAATGCCTACAGCAGCGCAGTAAATAATATAAAGGTTAATAACCAAGTATTAGCATTAAGTCCGTTAGTGCATTTAGAAGCACTGGCTGCTAAAACCTTAGAGCAGCAAGTAGCTGGGCGTGTTTCAAGGCAAATATTACGCCTTGTCGCTAAAGAAAAAATGCGTGCAGAGCTTGCGCGCAGTGCCGGTGATGTGGGGAACATTTTAGCAAATTTATATAATCTTGCATCTGAGCAAGCAGATACGCGCAGTTGGCTTACCCTGCCTAATCAGATCAGCCTTGCTCGCAGTGCCGTAAAAGCAGGCGAACATACTTTAAATGTTGGCTCACAACCGCCAATAAATTTTACCGTTAGTAAGCAAGGGTTAACGTTAATCTACCTAACCTCTGTTAATAACTATTTTAACTCCCATGTAGTGCAACTTTAGGAGCCATCATGAAATACATACTTCCCGTTATTGCGTTAATTATGCTCAGCGCATGTAGCAGCCGACCTGTAACCTCAGGTATTGGGGTTGAGCAAGCTGCCAACGCTTACAAAGAGCAGCTCAACGTTAATAACCCGCAATTAGCTAAAAAGCTTTTAATTAGTGATGTAAAAACGCGTCAAACAAATAACCTGACCGATGTGGTGGTAACTTTAGCGAGTACCTATAAAAAGTCGCAATACTTACAGTATCAATTTAACTGGTTTGATAAAGATGGCTTTGTTATTAAAGGCAACCATTCACCGTGGCAAGCCCTAACATTATTTGGCTTTGCTAAAACTCAGCTTGCAGGGCTAGCGCCTAGCTCTGATGCCGTTACTTTCTCATTAGCGGTAAGAGAAGTATCAACCGACGCACAAGAATTTAAAGATTAAAGGAAATCATGATGATCAATAAACAATTTAAATCACTGTCTAGTTATGCAATTTTAGGCTTAGCGGCACTGACACTTGCAGGCTGTGCCAACAAAGCGGTTGTCAGCTATGGTGATGCCCAAGCCGTAGAAACCACAGATATAAACTTTGGCTCTACTGATTTACAAAAAGTCGCCTCGCAAATGACCGACTCTCTGCTTAGTTCGCCTGTGGTTGGTACTATGACCGCCAATACACGCCCAGTGGTATTTGTAGAGCGTATTAAAAATAAAACCAGTGAACATATAGATACAGAATCAATCACCGACTCAATCTCTACTCAATTACTGCGTAGCGGCAAATTTAGATTTGTTGATATGACCCGTGTAGAAGCAGTTCGTGAGCAAATTACATTTCAAAACGAAGACGCCCTAGTCAACCCAAGTACTGCGGTTGCTTTTGGTAAGCAAATTGGTGCGCAATATATGCTGTACGGTAACCTATCAAGCATTGTTAAATCTAATGCCGATAAAGCCGATGTGTACTACAAATTTACAATGCGTTTAATGGATATGCAAAGCGGCCTGGTTGAATGGGCTGATGAAACTGAAATTCGTAAAACGCGTGAAAAATCAACATTTGGTTGGTAACAATAGGAGCGAACTATGAAAACGCTTAGCTTAATTTTATGCGCTTTATTAGTAATGAGTACCCCAACGTTTGCCAAGTATGAACGCAATAAAGCCGTTCCTGTACAGCAAGTACTATTTGGGAAAGTAAAGTCGGTGCGCACTATTACTGAGCAACAATTAGTACAAGACAAAAGTAACGGCTGGAAAACCTTTGGCGGTGCCTTATTAGGCGGTGTCGTTGGTAACCAGTTTGGCGGCGGCAGTGGTCGTACTGTAGCGACTATTTTAGGATCGGTGATTGGTGGTAACGTTGCCCATAATCAGCAGCAAACACAACGCTATGAACACACACAGCTCGTTGAATTATTGATACAAGTAGAAAGTGGTGAGCAATTTATGGTGGTACAAGACAACGATCCCGCTATGCGTTTTCACCAAGGGGATAATGTTCGCCTTATTTACTTAACTAATAACACGGTACGAGTAGATAGCGCGTATTAAGCTTCTTGCAAGGCGATAGCTGAAAAATAAAAAACCTAACTTAGGTCACTAAGTTAGGTTTTTTTAAAGGTTAATTACCTTTATTTTAAGCTGGTTCTTTTGCCCAAAGCTGCTCATTTTCATGCATTTCATATAAGCCGTGAGCACGATTTATAAGTAAGTTTGCAAAATCGGCTTGGGTTTTATCACGCGCACCCGCGGTAATAATTTGGTCGGCTTTTAACTGCCACTGCAATGAAAAATAACGCATGGCATCACGTGCATCTTTTGCTGCAGACGCTTCAGCGTGATCAGTTGGTAAACGACCGGTGATCACCCAATAGCTTTTACCGTTTTGCGCTTTAAATTTCCAAAGTGCGCATAAAGGTGCTAAAAAACGGCTTTCTTTTTCAAGCAAGGTTTTAGGCATAATGCCTTTTTCAGCTAAATGTTTTTGCGCATTTTGAAAACATTCGCGCTGCCATTGAATTTCTTGTTGCTGAAGTTCAGCTTGCTGCTCTGGTGTTAATGGTTTTTGTTCTTGTTGCTGCATTTTAATAACCTTTTTACTTCTTTGTTTACACTTTAAGGGCATAACAAATAAGGCGCAAGCATAAATAGCCAGCTTAACACCTTATTCGCAGCTGTTTGCTGGGTTTTTAAACAAAACACACTTACTTTATGTTGTGATCAAACGATCCTACATCACCTGGGAATACCACTGGCGATTCAATACCCTGTTTGTTAACACTAGCAACCCCAAAATAGTAGTTATCAATAACCACATTTTTTAGCGTAAATTCACTGACATTATCGACCCATTGACTGTATTGCCATTGTGGCTCACTGGTGTAGCGCCAGTATATACGATAGCCCGCTACATTTTTATCCTCTGTTGGCTGCCAAGAAAGTGTGGTACTGGCGCGTACGGCACCACTAATTTTCACCTCTTTAGGTGGCGCAGGAGCCCACGCCATGGACGCAAGACTCACCGCATTTAATGAAGTTAACTTTGCTGCGTAATCAAAATCAACCCCATCAATGGTATCACCGTACACTACCCCATTTTCGGTGCGTAGGTCTTGATGTTGACGGTCATAATGCTCGTTAGTCTCCATAATACGCACAGCCGCAAAGCCCGCATCATTGAACGGACGATGATGCCCGCCTCGGGCAAAACGGTCGAGTCTGTATACCAGCATGGTGTCTAGGTTTTCAATATATTTATCAGCAATGGTGTCTATGTAACGTGCTAAATTACGGCTCGCCGAATCAACTTCGCCGCCAGTAAAACGACGAGTACGGGCTTGCTCTTTAGTTTCAACTACGCGCGTGCCTTCAGAAAAAATACGTGCAGTAGTGTTATCGGTTACGCCATTAATGCCGGTAATGTTGCCAATCATGTCGTTATTTAAAACACCATGCACTTGCCAGTTATTTTTTTGTGCGTAAGCAGTTAAAATTTTACCACCAAATAAACCTTGCTCTTCACCTGAGAGTGCGGCGTATACCACTGAACCATTAAATGTATATTGCGATAACACCCGCGCCGCCTCAATCACACCGGCAACCCCTGATGCATTATCGTTTGCCCCGGGCGAATCGCTAGTAAAGTCCATGACATCACTGACACGTGAATCTATATCTCCCGACATCATCACCATACGATTAGGGTCGGTGCTACCGCGCTGAATCGCGATTATATTAACCACTTCTACAGGGTTAGGAATACGCTTTTCTCCTGAAATGGTTTGCTTTACTTCTAGTATTTCTAAACAGCCACCACACTGTGCAGAAATTGCTTCAAATTCTTTTTTTATCCAACGTCTTGCCGCGCCAATACCACGGGTATCCGATTTAGTTTCAGATAAAGTATGGCGAGTACCAAAGTCCACCAGCGTTTGAATATCATCTCCAATACGCTGCGCTGAAATTTGCCCTGCAATTTGGTGCAATGAAGCTTGTTGTGTGGTTTGTGCCGCCACACTATAAAATGACGCGCTACAAACAGATGCAACCGCACTATACTTAATAATCCGAGTAACTAACTTTAAAGGTGAAATTGACATAGCAGTTTAATCCTTATTATTGATGTTTTTAAAATGACAGCTCTGTAGGTATACAGCAATGCTTTTGAGATAAACGTTAAAAACCTCAGGTTAAATTACATTTAATTAACACGCTCACTTTAGCTACCGCTTGCTCGGTTTTTTCATTTTTACTAGAAAAATAATCACTTATGCTGTTTTGTACGTATATTAAAAAGATAATCACAATTAATCAGCTATCATTTTATATACCCAGTTTAAAAATAATAAGGTGCTGTAAAAATATGAAGAAACACGAAGAATTACCTGAAGATCATGTTGATCCGCTTATGCAACACTTACATCATGCGATTCGCTTTGCTATCAAAATATTAGCGGTACTCATGGTGCTTGTTATTTTTTGGAGTATTGCTGATGTTGTGTATGTTTTATATATGCGATTGAGCTCTCCCCCTTACTTTTTATTAAACATTGAAGACATTCTGCAAACCTTTGGTGCTTTTATGGTGGTGCTTATTGCAGTAGAAATATTTACTAATATTCGTTTATATTTAGGTTCAAGTTCACTACCGGTTGAACTGGTAATTGCCACTGCACTAATGGCCGTTGCCCGTAAAATTATTGTTCTAGATTTAAAATTAGTAACCTCAGAACAAATTGTTGGCCTTGCATTGGTAACGATAGCCTTGGGTATATCTTACTGGCTGGTAAAAAATAAAACCGGTCATACAAAACTTTAAAGCGTTAATTCAACCTAAGATAACGGGTAAACACCTCATTCCCACTGCGTCTTTGTGCTTTACAATGGTATAGTGGGATACCTCTATAAATACTTAATAAGCTTCTAATATGTATCGACTATTTGAACGGATGACTAAACCGTTTCCGGAGCGTTCTCCGTCTCAGCCTCCTAATACCTTATTTGCATTTTGCCGCCATTACACCAAAGGCATGGAACTGTCGTTGGTACTTATGTCTCTCAGTGCCGCATTATTAGCTATTTTAGAAGTGTCTTTATTTAGTTACATGGAACAACTGGTTGACTGGCTTGGCGAGTACACCCCTGAAGAACTTTTTTCGCAGCAACAATCCGAATTAATAAAAATGGGGTTAATGCTCCTAGTTGTGATGCCTGTGGTGGTATTTTTTAGATCGGCCATTTTACATCAAGCTTTATTAGGCAACTATCCGATGTCAATTCGCTGGCTAGCGCACCGCTACTTATTACGCCAAAGTGTTAGCTTTTATCAAAATGAATTTGCCGGACGAATAGCCACTAAAGTGTTACAAACCTCATTGGCTGTGCGTGAGTCAGTCACTAAGTTACTTGATGTATTAATGTACATTGCCGTTTATTTTGGCTCAATGGTGTTTTTAGTAGCAGCCTCAGATTGGCGCTTAATGCTGCCATTATTAGTGTGGTTAGCATTATATATTTGCGTGCAAATTTACTTTGTACCACGGTTAAAAAGCATTGCTAGCTCACAAGCTGACGCACGCTCAGAAATGACCGGCCGTATTGTTGACAGCTACACCAATATTTCAACCATTAAGCTATTTTCTTATACCCAACGCGAAGAGCAATACGCTAAACAAAGCATGGATGTATTTTTACAGCCTGTTTATAAACAAATGCGTTTAGTAACTAGCCTTAACGTGGTTATTCAAAGCTTGAACTATTTACTGGTATTTTCGGTGGCAGCGGTGTCTTTGTATTTATGGTCGTTAAGTGCCATTAGTGCGGGGGCTATTGCAGTCGCATTGAGTTTGTCGTTAAGGCTTAATGGTATGGCCCAGTGGATCATGTGGGAAATTAGCAGCTTATTTGAAAACATTGGAACTGTAGCCGATGGTATGCGCACCCTTTCGAACCCGATTGCGGTTGATGACAAGCCAAAAGCCGACAGCCTAAAAGTAACTCAAGGGGCTATCGACTTTAACAATGTACACTTTAATTATGGTAAAGCCGCCAATGAAAATAACCGAGGCCCAGTAATTAACGGTTTAAACTTAAATATTAAACCGGGCGAAAAAATTGGCTTGGTAGGTCGCTCTGGCGCAGGTAAATCGACATTGGTTAACTTATTGCTGCGCTTTTACGATACCGACAAGGGCAGTATTAGTATTGACGGCCAAAATATAACCGATGTAAGCCAAGAAAGCTTGCGCCGCTATATCGCTATGGTTACCCAAGACACATCCTTACTACACCGCTCAGTAAAAGATAACATTTTATACGGCAGGCCCGATGCCACAGAAGCGGAAATGCTCGATGCGACCAAACAAGCCAAAGCGCTCGATTTTATAACCGATTTAGAAGACAGCAAAGGCAATAAAGGCTTTGATGCACAAGTGGGCGAACGAGGGGTAACCCTCTCGGGCGGGCAGCGTCAGCGGATTGCTATTGCTCGGGTGTTACTTAAAAATGCGCCTATTCTTATACTTGATGAAGCCACCAGCGCTTTAGACTCAGAGGTAGAAGCAGCTATTCAAGCCAGCTTAGATGATTTAATGACAGGCAAAACGGTCATTGCTATTGCACACCGATTATCAACCATTGCTCAAATGGACAGGCTTATTGTGCTTGATGAAGGCGGTGTTGTTGAGCAAGGCAGTCACGATGAATTAATTGCCCAAGGCGGCATTTATGCTGCATTATGGGCACATCAAACCGGCGGCTTTATTGGCGTTGAGTAATTAAACTACTTGAGGGCAGGCTATCATTATAGCCTGCTCTTGTTTACCAATAGTTAACTTATTTATTGATTTTAAAGGCTATTTATAGCCATTTAGTCGAATTTTATAATATACCTCTTGCCCCACTGTTTTTAAAATGTCACATTCGCGACTGACTCTTTATCATTCATCAAGCAATTCACCATGTCATTTTTAAGCAAACATAAATACACCCTTTATGGGGTGCTCGCTATTTTACTTTGGAGCAGTTTAACTGCCTTTATTCGTGATTTATCAGAATTATTTAGCCCTATTGGCGGTGCCGCTTTAATTTATAGCGTCAGTGCGATTTTTTTAATGTTAGTCATGGGTGTACCAAAGCTAAGCAATTATCCAAAACGCTATTTAATCTTTGGTGGCAGCTTATTTGTTATTTACGAAATATGTTTAGCTTTATCCCTTGGCTTTGCAAATAGTCGCCAGCAAGCGTTGGAAATGGCGATTATTAACTACCTTTGGCCAGCGTTAACCATTTTATTATCGATTATTGTTAACCGCACTAAAGTAAGCGTATTAGTCTACCCGAGCATACTGATTGCGTTTTTAGGTGTTGCATGGTGTATTGCAGGCAACAGTGGTTTATCAATGGCTGTATTAACTGCTAATATTAGTGACAACCCATTGCCCTACTCTATGGCGTTTGCAGCAGCGTTTATTTGGGCTGTGTATTGCAGTGTAACGGTTAAACTTAGCGAGGGTAAAAATGCCATTAGTGTATTTTTTGCAGCCACGGCAATCGCTTTATGGATAAGTTACGGACTGAGTAATGAACCCAGCTTTGAGTTTAGCCTATATTCTAGCTTGACCTTAGTATTAGCAGGTGTGGTTATTGGTGGAGGTTACGCATTGTGGAACCAAGCAATCATTGGCGGTAACCTAGTGTTGTTAGGCACCTTGTCTTACTTTATTCCTGTATTGTCTACGCTATTTGCCTCTATTTACTTATCAATATCGCTCACCAACGCATTTTGGCAAGGCGTAGTATTAGTTACATTAGGCTCATTAATGTGTTTTATGGTGACTCGAAAAACAAAGCCAGCCCAAAAAAATAAGTAAGCGAAAAGCTAGGGACTGTCTGCTTTTCGCTTTAATCATTTAATTAGCTTGCTAATCGCAGTCCTAACAGCACTAACATCACAATGTTTGCAATCACACCGATTAAAAAGAAGTAACTACGCGGGCTGGGGTTTTTCTCGGTGGCTATCGCGTAATACAGTGCCATATGAATTAAACGTGCAATCACATATACCCAAATACATATTGCAAATACCGAGCTGTGGTAATTCATCACAAAAGCAAATAAAACCGTTCCTATAAACAGTGCACTGTTTTCTAAGGTGTTATGAAAAGTACGATGTGCCCTAAATATAAAGCTCCCATGAGATAGCTCTTTATCAATTTTCCCTGGCACGGCACCGGGTTGTTTAGCCTTACTAAACGTCGCCACGGCCCACTGCACTAAAACCATAATTAAATACAGATAAAATGCTACAAACGCAGAGTGTGCAATATCGGTCATTGTTTAATCCTTTGTGTTGTTATTAGAGTAATTGTTACAGCAACTATTAAGCCAAATTTAACCTACTGATATATTTACAATATTATTTTATAAAAAATACATTTTTTGTAATAGATTCCTGCTTTATATAAAAATTACGATCTTTATGTAAGGTGTACTAAACCAAATCCACATTTAATACTAATTACGTATTTTATAAATTTAACTTGAGCATTTATTCTAATTATTGTTTTATAGGCGTTACTAAAAACGGAACGTGGAGTTTGTATGAAAAATAAAATACCCAAATCTTTAGTCGCAGTAGCATTGTTGAACTTTATAGCAGTACCTGCTTTTTCAGCTCAAGCTCATATTGAAAATGCAGAAAACGTGGCACAGCAAGCTCAATACAAAAACGTAACAACTATTAAGCGTAATTTCGCAAAGCAAGTAGCGATTAATTATCCAGTATTGAGTGCAGATATAAAACACTCACTAAATAAGTATAACTTGGCTTTAAATCTTGATCAGTTACCCGCGTTAGCTCTGCATACATCACATAATAATATTAGTCAGGCAAATAGCGCGTTACAACAACTTAAAGGGTTGCCAAATAATACGGGGAATTTGCTACAGGTGCGTTTAGCTAGTGAGACCATGCTTACTGATTGGCAACAAGGAGAAAGCCCTTTATTCGCATTTACACCCGCTGGTGACGATAGCCAATGGAGTGAAATTGAAGCGTTTGATCAGTTTGGTGACATTCATTACTTGAGTGTTGACCAAATGCCAACCCAACCTGTTTTTATTGTCGAGCTAGATCAACAAAAAGTACAGGATGCGGGTATTGCAGTAATGAAAGGAATTTTATCTGCTAATAAGCTCAGCAAAAAAATGGTTAGCCCACAAAATCAATTAAGTAATGAGCAGCCATTACAAACTAGCGTGCTGAAAAAAATACACTTAGAGGATGATAAAGAGCCTTGGATTTCAGGAAAAGCAGAGGTTTATGCCATTGTTACGGGGATCGATCCTAGCAGAGATGAACCAATATTAGATATTGTTGATTTGCCTTATTTAGATCATGACCAAACCAATTACAGCCCAAATCAGGTTTTAATTCATTGGCAACGCTATCGTTGGCAGGCAGTTGATTTGCTTTTAATGGAGCAAGATGACAACACAAATTATAAAACCTTAGCAATGAAGTTATTAGAAATATCAGAGCAAGTAATGGCAAGCATCCCTGATTTACAAGCACAGGGCTATACTATTATTCCTAAACTCACTAATGAGTTACTTAAAGCAATGCCTGATGAATGGTTTACCAATAATGATGATTATGTCGATGTTTTTTACACGCTGTTTGAAAACAAAGAGTATCAAGATTATAAAGGCGCAAGTAGTAATGCCACCATTACATTATCACCTTTAGAAATTAACCCTCGGCAGTAAATAGCGACTCGCCACTGTTTGGCTTGGTAACTAAACAGTGGTGAGTTAATCGTTATTCTCGTAATTTAAGCGTGATACATACAACGCCGTGATCGGTACTCAAATCGTCGCGCTCAAATTGTGGGTTAATTAAATGACGATCGTAAGTATGATAATCGCTTACTTCAAAAAAACTGTCGTCATAGCCAGAATCAAACTCACAAGATAGCAAAATATAATCAAGCACAGAGCTGCTTGCGCCAAAGTAATGTGTTGCTTTTCGTAGTGGTTTTAAACCTTGGCTATCTACATCGGTAACACCTTTTATTGGCTCATTAGCTACTTCATCAGGCTCGCAATCATCGTTTAACTTTGTAAATAACTGCCACGCATCGTTAAGACAATATTTTGCAAGGTAAGTTTTACTATCAAATGTGGGGGCAAAACGCAGTGTGTTGGTTAATAAATGGCTTAAAACGCCATCAGCTAGGTCGTTATTAAAATCCCCCATTAATACCATAGGCTGTTGCGTGGCTTCACGACGGCTTATCATTTCAATCATCAGTAACGTTGCTTCACTACCGCGCTGAATAGTAGAGCCCCAGCCACCCGCTACATTCGCTTTTAAAATTTCGATAATGTTTTTTTCAGCTGTAAGTTCTTTATTATTTTCATCAATCTCAATTAATGGCCGTTTAGATTTAAAATGCACCACATAACAATCGGTATTGCCGATATGCGGCAAACTTATTGTGGCTCTAAGTACTTTACGGCTAAAGGCAAAATCTTCAGTTAAACCTAGGGTATTAGCAAGCTCATGATCATGTTTCACGCTTGCTACTTCAACAATGGGGTATTTTGTAGCTATTGCTACAATGGGGCGTTTATAAATAAAATCATCTATTACCTGTGGCTCATCTACCACAGCAAAGTACGCATAACCTTGCTGCTTTACTAACTCTTTAAGCGACTCAATGCTAAACACTTCCTGAAAACCGATTACATCAGGCTGATGCTCGGTTAAATAATCAATAATCCAGCGCTGTTTTTTAGCCCATTGCTCTGCGGTATATATTCGCTCAAACTCATAATAAGCATTAGGTGGCTCAAGATAATTAAACAGGTTAAATGTGGCTATTTTTAATGTTGAATTAGTTATTATCATCTCAGGGGATTGTTCTGAGTTATCAGTTAAAGGTGATGTATTACAGTCACTAATAATGGTCGCCTTTGAAAGTTTATATTGTGTGCTATTGTCAACATCATATAAGATTTTTGCTTGGTACCAAAGCTTGATAATAATTAACACTGATCAAATCGTGCAAAGTTTAAGCAAACGCACCGTATCCCCTTTAAATTTATATACAAGTTGGTATTCTACGCGACCTTTTTTAACATATGGTTAGCAAAAAAGGCAAAGCCAAGGGGCGGCTAACGCTGCAAGGCACTTACTATAAGTGGCAGCAATATTACAGGCATCACGTTAAAAACGTTAGGTGTAACTTTAAATAGCAATATACAAAAGCACTATTAAGGTCAAACTATGCGATTAGGACCAGGACTACTCGTCACCGCTGCCTTCATTGGACCAGGGACTATTACCACCGCCAGCGTGGCGGGTGCAAACTTTGGTTTTGCACTCATATGGACATTACTATTTTCAGTAATTGCCACCATATTATTACAATCTATGGCGGCGCGCCTAGGCGTAGCCACCGGGCAAGACTTAGCACAAGCACTAAGAGCCCACATTGAAACTCCCCTATTTAAATCTCTCGCTATATTTTTAGTGATCAGCGCCATTGGTGTTGGCAGTGCCGCCTACGAGGCTGGTAATTTAAGCGGTGCCAGCATGGGGTTAATTGAAATATTTCCTCAGGTAAATGCCCAACTTTGGACGCCACTCATTGCATTTTTAAGTGCCGTATTACTGTATAGCGGTAAACACAAAGTTGTTGAAAACGCGCTTATATTATTAGTAATTTTAATGAGCCTAGTGTTTATCTCTACGCTTGTTATGGCAGCTCCCTCGCTTAGTGATGTGTTAGCAGGCTTTATTCCTAGCATGCCAGAGGGCTCAGTCACCACAGTCTTAGCATTGGTAGGCACTACCATAGTGCCATACAACTTATTTTTGCATTCGGGTGTACTGGCTGCTCGCCACGACAGCGAAAGTGACAAACAAAAAGTAATTAAAGAAACCAATATAGATACGGGCGTGTCTATCACTTTAGGTGGTGTGATCACGCTGGCTATTTTATCAACCGCGTCAGTGGCATTTTATGGCACCGATGCAGGGCAAATTAGCGCTGCCAACATGGCGGTGCAGCTTGAACCCTTACTAGGTGATGCCGCCCATTACTTTTTTGCTATTGGTTTATTTGCCGCAGGCTTAACCAGCGCAATCACGGCCCCCCTTGCGGGTGCCTACGCAGTGTGTGGCATGTTAGGTTGGTCAAATAAAATGGATAACACTCGCTTTAAAAGCGTTGCCATTGTTATTTTATTATTTGGTGCTGCCGTAGCATCTCTGGGTTTAGACCCTGTTGCCGTGATAATTTTTGCCCAAGCCGCTAACGGTTTACTGTTGCCAATTGTAACTGCCTACCTTGTTTGGCTAGTTAATCAAAGCTCTGTAATGGGTAAATACACTAACTCAGTGTTGGTAAATCTATTTACTTTACCGGTATTAGTGCTTATTTTTGGCTTAAGTGGTTATAAACTTTTTAGTTTGATTTTTTGATATCACTAGGTAATTTATACATACAAAAGCCGCTGCATCATGTGCAGCGGCTTTTTTCATTGCAGACCAATACTCACTTAAAAACCGTGATGCTCTGCCTTGTACTTATTTGCCTTAATGAGTTTTGCAAATACATAACCCCCTACTGCACCAGCAAGTAATTGCGCATAAAAACCCCAGCCTCTTGCGCCTGCAATAATAGTAATATTCATAATTGACTCAATAGCAATTAACGCCGTTGCAAACGCTACCACACCCGCAATTACAAATAATTGTACCCCCTGATTTTTAAGCTTTTTCGCAATAAACCAAGTCACTAAAAATGCAAAACTCAATGCAATGGCTATAATAGCGCCGTAAGTGGGTAGTAATCCGAGCCAATCTTCAAAGGTTAAATTAACACGATCATTAAAGCCCACCACTACACCTACATTAACTAATTGATTGACAACGTATTGGCTATGAAACAAGCTAGCAAGAGTGAATGTAAGTAACCAAGAAACTAAAAATGAAGGGAGTGTACGTGTTAAAAACTGCATGGTTATCTCAACTTAAAATGAAACTTTTTCCTTACACTAGCAAAGGCTTGCAGGGTAAACAATCTCTACGTTGTATTACGCTACTCGCGCTTTTAGTGTTTTCATGTAACGCCAGTGCCGAGCTCCCAAAACAGCAATACACTACCAGCACCTTAGCAACAGGCCTCAATTCACCGTGGAGCATGGTTAAACTCCCAAACAATACCTGGTTAATCACCGAACGTGATGGCCATGTTGTCATCATTAAAAACAACCAACAAACCCGAGTTAAACTAGATTTCGAGGGCTTGTACGTTGCAGGGCAAGGCGGTTTACTCGACATAGTGCTTTCGCCCAATTACAGTGAATCAAAAGAAATTATATTCACTTATGCTCAAGGTGAGCTTGATGCAAACAGGCTCGTTATTGCCAAAGCTAAGTTTGATGGCGAGCAATTTTCAGCACCAAAAATTATTTATAAAGTTGCCACCGATAAGGGCACACCGCAGCATTACTCTGGCCGCGCGCTTGTACTGCCCGATAATAGCTTATTATTTTCAAGTGGTGATGGCTTTGACTACCGCGAGCAAGCACAAGTTATAACCAGCCAATTAGGTAAAGTGCTACGAATTAATTTAAATGGCACTATTCCAACCGATAACCCGTTTATTAAACATGAAAACTCTAACGCGCATGCCATTTATTCACTTGGCCATCGCAACCTTCAAGGCTTGGTTTATGATTACGATACCAAGCAAATTATTAGTCACGAACACGGCCCCGCAGGCGGCGACGAGCTCAACTATTTAACAGCTGGCACCAATTACGGCTGGCCGGTAATCACTAACGGCGACGATTATTCACAAGCACGTATTTCCCCCTTTAGAGACTACCCCGGAATGGCTAAACCAACCGTAGATTGGACGCCTTCAATTGCGCCATCAGGCATGGCATATTATGGTTCTATGCATACAGCCTTCCCTTCACTGCAACGTCACGTGCTTATTACTACATTAGTCGATAAAAAGCTCTACAGTGTTAATTTAGCAGATGGTGAATACACCCAGTCGCATATTTTCCCAGAGGCTACAGGTAGGCTCAGAGATGTATTTGTTACTGCTGAAGGTAATGTAGCGATATTAACGGATGGCAAAGAGGCAAAGCTGATGCTGGTAACGCCAAATTAGTCATTTATTTAAACTTATGAAACTCAAAAAATGACTGAGTTATTTGAATTGGTTGTTCTAATTGCGGGTAATGGCCTACCCCTTCTAGTTCAATAATATCTGGATTAATGATTAATTCGCGATAACGTTTAACCATATGACGACCCGAAACGGGGTCGTCCATACCGCAAATTAACCGCATGGGTACATCTGCTTGTTGTAAAGCGCTCACCCAACGAGCGCGATGTAATTTACGCTCTGTGATGTAATAAATCAGTTTTGCCATGACTGGCTTGCCCTGTTTATATGCAATTAACTGCCACAACTCCTTGAGCTCTTTCTCAGCAAGGGGTGTAGCGCATATATTATCAAAATTACGCTTAAAGCTTTTATAGTTTGCAAGTCGCGACACTAAAGCACCTATCGGGCTAAGTAACAACTTTTGCAATAATACCGGTTTATGTGTTTCTGGAAATAACCCGCCGTTAAGAAAGCAAACGCTTTGTATTTTTATGGCATGTGCTTCATTTAAGTTGCTTCTAGCAAGTAGCTCCTGCGCAACTGTGTCACCGTAATCATGGCTTAAAATATGCGCTGCTTTTACATTAAAAAGCTTTAAAAAATGAGTCAGTAAATCCGCTTGCATACTAATGGTGTAGGTAACATTTTGCGGTTTATCACTAAAACCAAAACCCAGCATATCCAGAGTAAATACCTTAAAGTGTTGAGTGAGCGCAGCCCATTGATTATGCCAATCCCAACTTGCCGTTGGGTAACCATGGATCAGTAATAAACACGGCGCGCCCTCCTCCCCTTGCACATGATATGCAATGTTATGACCTTGAAATTCAAACGTCGACTGGCTCTTATGCCAAGAAGCTAATGAGTCAGTGATTATTGTAGTGTTGCTAATCGTGTTACTAATGACATTCATGACAATTTAGCCGCTTTTATAGGGTGATAAACACATAAACTAAGTTACTACCATAATTGAGGTATCAAGTTGTGTCATCTAAATTAGAACTCTGTTGGGTGGCGCCTTCGGCTTAACCAACCTACCTTTTACGTAGGTCGGATAAGTGGCGAAGCCACGCCATCCGACAAAAATGATGAATTGACTTGGGACAACCCGACTTATCACGCTGTGCTTAATATGCAAAATAGCGACTTAAATTAAGCCGCTTTTGTAAATTTAAGTTCTGATATATGAAGTTAAGATTTGCTCATTATGTTGTGCAACCAAATAATCTTTAAATAAATCATTACACTCCGTAGTTTGCATCAACTAGTTGACTAACAAAAATATTTGAAATGATGTTTTCTTTAGACTTTAACCAAAGCTCAACGTCTGCTCTATCTTGGTTAGTCGCCGAACCATAACGATGAACAGAACAAATAAAACCACTGAATGACTTACAGTCACCTCCACCAGCAATACAAAGTTTTCTTTTATCGATGAATTCTAAAAGCTCATCTAGTAATAAATCAAACTCTTCCTCTGTTATATTTAAATTACAAGTAAATTCAAAACCTAAAATAGCAAATTCATCTAAATACAACTTTTTGCGTAATCGTCTACTTTTAGTACTCATAAATATCCTTTGGCATATGACGCCAACTTATTAATCTGCCAATGAGGTACATAGAGTAAGTTATAAGGAAGAAAAATCCAAAGATAATTTAATATTTAACAAATAGTTAGAACTTAACTAATTACGCTCAATTGTTATCTGAGTACTTTTTAATGAAGATATTTATTCACAAAGAGGATAAGAGACGCTGCGCTTTTGTGAATTTAAGTTCTGATGTCTGAAGTCAAGATTTGACCACTTTGGTTTTATTTTTGCGCCGTGTGTTTTGCAAAAAATTGGCCTGCTTGCGGAGTCAGGTTTGATGCGTTTGTTAGGCATTTTTCAACAAGTCGTAGAAATGCTCATAGAATCGATATTTAGGGCAATTCTTAGGCGTAATATCTTCAATGTACCCTAAGTCTTGCATATATAGAATCGCAGCGTTTAATTCTGGATGTATATCAGTGTGGTATTCGAAACTTGGCTCAGATTTATTCACTGAAGTCCGGCTACATTTAATAAAAAAAGTGCGTACACCAGCGAAATCAGGATTCTTTACGTCCTCAATCATCTCTTCAATGATTGTTGGAAATTTTAGTTTGAGAGATTCCCATTGGTTGAACTCCGCTTTTGTGTTTTCCTTTCTGCGTCGTTGATCTGTAAATTTATTACCATAAAAAGTGCCCGCTGCACCGGTAAAACCGCCAACGACAAATCCAACAGCTAGGGAAAAAATGTCCATATACTCTCCTAATGCCTAACAACTCTGTATCCTACATTTGTCGTTTTATAAACCGACAAATGTCTAAATATTACAATTAGTCTAATGTAACTAGCGAATAAGCACATGTAAACAATTAGTTAGCTCTCATCTAAATTTACTGGATGTAGAAAAACACCAAAATGGTGGAGATCAGTAATATTGGACAAAAGAATAATGCATTAATGGATAACAAAACATAAACTTTTTCTCTCGCCTTGAGCCTTTCTCCTTGAACCTTTCCCCTTTCACCTTCTCCCTAAAACAAAAAAAGCCGCTGTTCGTTAAAACAGCGGCTTTTCTATTAAAGCTTTATAGCTAAAAACTGACAGCTTATAGCTGACAGCTAGTATTTTAAGCTTTACCAATCACTTCAAGTCCACCCATGTATGGGCGTAATACTTCTGGTACTACTACTGAGCCGTCGGCTTGTTGGTAGTTTTCTAGTATTGCTACAAGTGTACGGCCAACCGCTAAACCTGAGCCGTTTAGTGTGTGTAAAAGCTCTGGTTTTTTAGCGCCTTCACGACGAAAACGTGCTTGCATACGGCGTGCTTGGAAATCGACCATGTTTGAACATGATGAAATTTCGCGGTAGGTATCTTGCGCTGGTAACCATACTTCTAAATCGTATGTTTTTGCTGCGCCAAAGCCCATGTCGCCCATACATAAAATTACTTTGCGGTATGGCAATTCTAGTGCTTGTAGTATTTGCTCTGCGTGGCCTGTTAACTCTTCAAGCGCTTGCATTGAATCTTCTGGTTTTACAAGTTGTACAAGCTCTACTTTATCAAACTGGTGTTGACGGATTAAACCGCGTGTATCGCGACCGTAGCTGCCTGCTTCACTTCTAAAACATGGGGTGTGCGCTGTTAGGCGAATAGGTAAATCGCTTTCTTCGTAAATTTCATCACGGGCGCTGTTGGTAAGCGGTACTTCTGCCGTAGGAATAAGGCTAAAACCAGCTTGTTGCTCGCCATCATCGTTCACTAGGCCTAACGTGTGGAATAAATCGCCGGCAAACTTAGGTAATTGGCTAGTACCGTATAGGCTTGCACTATTGACTAAGTACGGTACATACATTTCTGTGTAACCGTTTGTGTCTGTGTGGGTGTCTAACATGTATTGGGTAAGAGCACGGTGCATACGCGCTACTTGGCCGCGCATTACGGTAAAGCGTGCGCCACTAATTTTAACGCCCATTTCAAAGTCTAGGCCGTTTAGGTCTTGGCCTACGTCAACGTGGTCTTTAACTTCAAAATCGTACTTTTTAGGGGTGCCCCACGTTAAAATTTCTACGTTGTCGTCTTCGTCAGCGCCTTCTGGTACCGACTCGTCCGGTAAATTTGGAATTGCTAAAGCAATTTGTTTAATTGCTTCTAACACTTCGTCTTGCTCAGCTTTAGCCGCGTCTAATTCGCTGCCTAAGTTAGCAACTGCGTCTAGCAATGGCTGTGCGTCTTCGCCTTTTGCTTTTGCCTGACCAATGGCTTTAGCACTGGCATTACGTTGACTTTGAAGTTCTTGCGTTTTTACTTGTAATGTTTTGCGTTTTTCTTCAAGTTCAGTCACTACCGCTACATCTAGTTCATAACCACGCGCGGCTAAACGTGCTGCAGTTTGTTCGACATCTTGACGTAAATATTTAGAATCTAACATGTTAGTTTTTTAACCTTTTTGCATTACTAGCTGAAGGCCCAGCCAAGCCATAAAAATACACACCATCACGTTTAAGATGATATTGAGGGCCATTTTAATAAAGTGACCTTGTTGTAATAACAACAACGAATCCATTGAGAATGTTGAAAAGGTGGTTAACGCACCTAAAAAGCCAATTCCGATGAGGGTTTTAGCGGGACTAACGGCAATAACCTGCTTATCGATTAAACCGTACAAAATGCCCATCAACAATGAACCCAGAATATTAACCGTCAACGTGCCAAAAGGGAATCCCCTACCGAGGAGTTTTAGCATGGTTTCGCTAATAAAAAACCGTAAACAAGCTCCTGACGCTCCACCAAGGGCTATCATCATGTAAAGTTTAATCATGCTCATAACGTTTTACTGGGCTTTGTGCGTCGCGCTCTTTTAAATAATCGAGCTTTTGTTTAATTTTTTGCTCAAGTCCACGATCACTTGGCTGGTAGTATTGTTTGTCATCCATTTCTGGCGGTAGGTATTTTTCGCCAGCAGCAAATGCGCCTTCTTCGTTATGCGCATAACGATACTCTGCGCCATACCCTAAATCTTTCATCAGATTGGTGGGGGCATTGCGTAAATGCTCTGGCACCGGGTAGCTTGGTTGATTTTTAGCATCGTCTTTGGCTTGGTTAAACGCCATATAAACCGCATTGCTTTTAGGCGCGCTGGCTAAGTATAAGGTGGCTTGTGCAATTGCGCGCTCACCTTCGCTTGGGCCAACTCGTTGGAATATATCCCATGCGTTTAAAGCCACTTCCATCGCTCGTGGATCGGCGTTGCCGATGTCTTCTGTGGCAATTGCTAATAAGCGCCTTGCAACATAAAGCGGGTCGCCGCCACCGGCTAAAATACGGCAGTACCAATAAAGCGCACCATCGGGCGAACTGCCTCGCACCGATTTATGAAACGCCGAAATTAAATCGTAAAATTCATCGCCGCCTTTATCGTATTTAGCTAAATGCGTAGGGAGTACTTGGCTCAGTACCTGTTCGTCTACGTTGTACTTGCCGTTTTGCTCAGTGGTTAAATCGACTGCTTGCTCGAGTAAATTAAGCACTTTACGAGCATCGCCACCGCTTGCTTGGCACAGCGCTTGTTTGGCGTTATCTGCAATCACGATTTGCTTTTGGCTAAGTTGTTCGTCTTGTTTGAGTGCGCGCTCTATTACTGTGTATAAATCGCTTTCCTGCAAGGATTTTAATACATACACCCTTGCACGAGACAAAATCGCGTTATTAAGCGCAAACGAGGGGTTTTCGGTGGTGGCGCCTACAAATATAAAAGTGCCATCTTCAATGTGGGGTAAAAAGGCGTCTTGCTGAGATTTATTAAAGCGGTGTACTTCATCAACAAACATTAAAGTACGCTGGCCGCGGCTTTGTAAGTTATCGCGCGCTTGGGTTACGCTATCGCGAATATCTTTTACGCCCGCCGTTACAGCCGACATTTGAATTAGTTCAGCATCGGCATGGTTAGCAATAATTTGCGCTAGCGTAGTTTTACCTACCCCCGGCGGGCCCCATAAAATTAAACTATGACAACGCCCTGCAACAATGGCTTGATGCAGCGGTTTGTCGCTACTTAGTAAATGCTGTTGCCCTATGTAATCGTTAAGCGATAAAGGGCGCATACGCGCAGCGAGTGGGCGTACATCGGGCCCAAAGTTAAAACCTAAATTACTCACCGTTACTCTGATCGTCTATTTCTACACCCGCTGGCGGGGTAAATTCAAAAGTTGTTTTATCAAGCTCAGTATTAACCTGTGCATTGCTAAATGTAAACGCAGATAGCTGGCCTGAGTTATCTTTAACCACCAGTTTTGCAAGCCCCTGCTCGTTATCAGCAAAAGTAATATCAAGCTGCTCTACTTGGCTTTCTACGCCTTTATTTGGGGTAATGCTAAAGCCTAAGTTAGTAGCGAGCACGCTGTATTTTTCCCATTGGGCAGGGTCTTTAGAGGTGAGCAATATAAACGGTGTAGAGTCAATTAAACCGCTGGTTTTCATAATGGTTACTTGCTCAGCAAAGCTATCAAAGTAATAGGTTTTATCGCCGTTTGACACAAATAAGGTGTCGTCTGGGTTAGTTTGCTGCCAGCGGATCATTAAAGGCTGTTGCAGCGCAATATTACCTTGGCCTTGCATTACCAGTTGGCCTTCACCGTCGGTTACGTTTTGTTTAAATTGTGCTTTAAAGCTTTTTAAGGTCGATAACTTGTCTTGTAATGCTTGGCTGTCGTCAGCAAAACTGGGCATCGTCACTAAACTGCCCAATACCAATAATAAACTACTTAATTTTTTCATTAATTTGCTCCATTAGGTACTAATACATCGCGCGCGCCGTTATGTCCTGGTGCACTCACGATACCTGATGTTTCCATTTGTTCTACTAAACGTGCAGCACGGTTATAGCCTACACGTAATTTACGTTGTACTGATGATACCGACACTTTACCGGTTTCTATTACAAAGGCGACCGCTTCGTCGTATAACGGATCTGACTCTTCATCGCCATTTTCGCTGGCCTCCCCTGGTAATAAAATGTCTTCAGTGGCATCGCCATTTAAAATTTCATCTATGTAATTTGGTTTAGCACGAGCTTTCCAATCGTTTACTACGGCATGTACTTCATGGTCGTCTACAAACGCGCCATGCACACGCTCTGGCACACTGGTGCCTGGCGGTAAATAAAGCATGTCACCCATGCCTAATAAGTTTTCTGCGCCTTGTTGATCAAGTATGGTGCGCGAATCTATTTTACTTGATACCTGAAACGCCATACGTGTAGGTATATTCGCTTTAATCAAACCGGTTATTACATCAACCGACGGACGCTGCGTTGCTAAAATTAAATGAATACCCGCAGCACGCGCTTTTTGCGCAATACGAGCAATTAACTCTTCAACTTTTTTACCAACAATCATCATCATGTCGGCAAATTCGTCAATAACCACCACTATGCTAGGTAATTTGTCTAGCTCATCAGGGCCGTCTTTCATGCCATCGGTGTCTTTAAATAATGGATCCATAATTGGGTAGCCCGCTTCTTTGGCTTCCATTACTTTTTGGTTGTACCCTTTTAAGTTACGTACACCTAAAGCCGACATCAGCTTATAGCGGCGTTCCATTTCACCTACACACCAACGCAGCGCGTTAGCGGCTTCTTTCATGTCGGTCACAACTTCACATAATAAATGCGGAATACCTTCGTAAACAGAAAGCTCAAGCATTTTCGGGTCAATCATGATCATACGAACATCTTCTGGGCCCGATTTATACAGTAAGCTTAATATCATTACATTAACGCCCACTGACTTACCTGAACCCGTTGTACCGGCCACTAATAAATGAGGCATTTTACCTAAGTCGGCACACACAGGTTGCCCTGCAATGTCTTTACCTAGCACCATGGTTAATGGCGATGGGTTTTGCTCAAACTTAGGCGCGTTTATGACTTCTGATAAACGTACAATTTCACGGTATTTATTAGGCAGCTCAATACCGATATAGGTTTTACCTGGAATAACTTCAACCACGCGCACACTAATTGCCGAAAGCGAACGGGCTAAATCTTTTGACAGCCCAGTAATTTTAGACACTTTAATACCCGGTGCTAAATCAAGCTCAAAACGGGTCACAACAGGCCCTGGGTAAACCCCAACCACAGTGGCTTGCACGTTAAAATCGAGTAGTTTTGTTTCTACAAGGCGCGATACGCTATCGAGCTCTTCTTGCGAAATTGGGTTTTTTGCTTTGTCGGGTCTGTCGAGTAAATCCAATGATGGCAATGGCCCCGGTGGTGGCTCTTGCTCTAATAATTGCTCAAACTTCTCTTTGGCAGTTGGCGGCGGTTGAAACCCTGATTTAGGCTTGTTAATTGGCCTTGCTGGTGAGACCACCGTTGTGGTTGGTTTTTCAGGTTCAACCACTGGGCTTTGATCGAGCGCATTAAGTGCTGCTTCTGTGTCCATAGGTTCATCGTCTATGGCGCTAAAGCTAATTTCTTGATCGAGTATTTGGTCAAGCTCGTCAAACGGCATAAACTCGTCGTCTTGCGGCGCGTTTACTTTAGTTGTTGGTTTGTCGAGTGCTTTTGGTTTGTCTGCTGTTTTATTAGCAAGCTCAGGTTCTTGTTGGCGTGTGTCGTCTTCAAAATAGGCATCGGGTTGCTCGTCTTGTACTTTACCTGCAATGTGCTCGCGCTGCATCCAACCTTGGGCATAGGTCACCAAAAAGCGGTATAACCTAACAATTAAATCACCCAAGTAATCAACAAATTGTACCCACGACACACCTGTTAATAGCGTTAACCCTGCAAAAAAGAAACACAGCAGTAAAATAGAGGTACCGGTAAAATTAAACGCTGGCATCATCGCCGATGCAATCACATCGCCCACTACTCCACCGGATGAAAAATTATAAATATCATCAAAATTAATACTGCTAATAGCGGTTGCTGAGGTAATAAACAGCGCAAAGCCAATAATGCGTAATCCAAGTGTGGTGTAATCGAGTTGTAAAATACGGTGTGGCTGCTTAAACACCAAGTAACCTAGCAGCTGAATAGCCGCTGGCACAAAATAGGCAAGCCAGCCAAAGGTAAGGAGTAAAATATCGGCCACCCACGCACCCGCTGTACCCGTAATATTTTGTACATTGGTAAATTCACCCGTTTGCGACCAAGCAGGATCGGCTGGGTGAAAACTAATTAAAGCACATAAAATAAATACCGCTGCAAAGGTGCTGACGATGAGCCCCGTTTCTAATAGTCTTTGTACACCGTTTAGGCGCATAATTACCTATCCCTCATTATTATTTTTTACACTCACTTGGCAATAGAATACCTTAGCAGGAAATGTATTTTGATGCACTTTATCTTAACCATGATGGCCTGATTATGAACAAGTTTTTATTATTTAATCGGCTTTTTCTTAAGCCAAGCAAAATTGACTGCGACAATAAAAGTATTTTAAAGGCTGTTACTCTATCATTAAGCAACAAAAGGACGAATAACAACGCCCTCTTCACCCTTTACTTCTTCCATGACTACATAGGTGCGGCTTTCACTCACATTGGGCAGCTTTAATAATATATCACCGAGCACGCCGCGGTATTCTGACATATCGTTAACCCGGGTTTTTAATAAAAAGTCGAAATTACCCGAAACCAAATGACATTCTATAATTTCTTCGTGCTTTCTAACAGCAGCACTAAACTCTTCAAATACGTCGGGCGATGTTTTGGTAATGGTTACTTCTACATACACAGAAAGCCCTTGACCGAGCTTGGCGGGATCAACCACCGCTTTGTAGCCTAAAATATAACCTTCTCGCTCAAGCTTTTTCACTCGCTCTAGACAGGGCGTGGCGCTTAGGCCAACTCGTCGGGCCAGTTCAACATTTGACAGGCGGCCATCAAGTTGTAATTCGACTAAAATTTTGCGATCAATACGGTCTAATAAGTTATGCATGGCTTTTTAGTTTTTTATTCTAATAAAATTAATTTTACAGATACTAACACTACAAAGAGCTTAAAAAAAGGTGGGACACACTACCCTAGCATGAATATAATAGTGAAAAATTTTTATCCCGTTCTAACAAGGCAAAATTATGATTATTGGTGTACCTAAAGAAATTAAAAACCATGAGTACCGTGTAGGTATGGTTCCTGCGAGTGTTCGCGAACTTGTAAATCACGGCCACCAAGTGATTGTTGAAACGAATGCTGGTATGGGCATTGGTTTTACAAATGATGATTATGTTCAAGCAGGCGCTGAAATTTTAGAAACAGCTGCTGATGTTTTTGCAAAAGCAGAAATGATCATCAAGGTAAAAGAGCCACAAGCTGTTGAACGTGCAATGTTACGTGAAGACCAAATTCTTTTCACTTACCTTCACCTTGCACCGGATCTTCCACAAACTGAAGACCTTGTTAAAAGTAAAGCAATCTGTATTGCTTATGAAACTGTGACTGATTCACGCGGTGGTTTACCACTTTTAGCGCCAATGAGTGAAGTTGCTGGCCGTATGTCTATTCAAGCAGGTGCACAAGCGCTAGAAAAAGCAAACCACGGTCGTGGTATGTTGCTAGGTGGTGTACCAGGTGTTGAGCCAGCTAAAGTAGTTGTTATTGGCGGCGGCATGGTTGGTCGTAGCGCTGCACAAATGGCCGTTGGCCTAGGTGCTGAGGTTGTAGTACTTGACCGCAACATCGACGTATTACGTGCACTAGACGCACAGTTTGGTAACAAAGTTAAAGCTATTTACTCAACAGCTGACGCGCTTGAAAAGCACGTACTTGAAGCTGATCTAGTAATTGGTGGCGTACTTATCCCGGGTGCTGCTGCACCTAAGCTAGTGACTGCTGAACACATTAAAGCAATGAAGCCAGGTGCTGCAATTGTTGATGTTGCGATTGACCAAGGTGGTTGTATTGCTACGTCTAAAGCAACTACGCACGCTGATCCTACTTTCATCGTTGATGAAGTTGTTCACTACTGTGTTGCTAACATGCCAGGTGCTGTTCCACGTACATCTACGTTTGCACTTAACAATGCAACATTGCCGTTCATTATTAACCTTGCAAACAAAGGTTACAAAAAGGCACTACTAGATGACGCTCACTTCTTAAAAGGCTTAAACGTAATTAAAGGCCAAGTAACTTACAAAGAAGTAGCTGAAGCGTTCAACATGGAATATGTTGACCCACGCACTGCAGTAGAAAACGCGTAACTGTTATTGTTACCGCTTATACCTAAGCCATAATTTAGGTATAAGCATTAAAAAAGCAGCTAATTAGCTGCTTTTTTTGTATCTAAATTTTAGGGTCTGTGGTCAACAGACCCTAATGTTATATAAATCGTTTAATAATAAAGTCGACTTTTACGCGCTTAGCTTGACCAAGCAGTTTTTTCACCGGCTGCGGGTAATCGTCCATGGTTTCTAAATCATCAGGCCCAGTTAAACGGCGACAATGCTTTAAAATTTCTTGGCGTTCATTATCAATATCGCGCATGATAGATTGTTCAGGATCTTCTATCAGAATGCCATTTTCGATATCCAGCCCCCACGCGCGCGGATTTAGGTTATGCCCACTAAGTAAATGCACTTTACGGTCACAGCAAATCCCTTTTAGATGAAACGAGTTACTCTCGTGTTTCCAAAGGTATACGTTTAAGTTGCCATTATCTATGTGGCGTTTTTGCGATTTTACAAACTTATGTAAAATAGTTTCGTATAAATACGGTAACGCACCAATTTTACTAAAAGGTTCGCTAGGTGGCAGGTAAAAATCGTTTGCGGTTTTATCGCCCACCACAATAGTGACTTGTTTACCTTGCTTTAATAAGCGACGCAAAGAGCGCATTAATGGCGCCGGAAAATTAAAATACGGCGTGTATAACACCAACTCTTGCTCGGTAGTATCAAACAGCGCTTTGATTAAGCGATTAAGTTCGTTATTACGACGGCCTAAACCCAAAAACAAACGAATGCCCATTGCATGAGTATTCAAGTTCTGCGCACTTTTATAGCTTGCCGATTTAAGCTCACGCATAAGTTGCTTTTGTTCAAGCTTAAAGTCAGCCATACGTTTAAGCGGTCGTTGATCAATTCTTGGTACCGCTTCAGAGCTCAATAAAGTTGATTCGATAAAATCGACTACTGAGTTACATAATTCGCTTTGCGAGACTAAAAAGTAGCGATCAAGTCGGTATCGGTCGCTATATTGCAAGTACACATTATTTAAACTGGCACCGCTATATAGTAATGTGTCGTCTATAACAAAGCCTTTTAAATGCAATACCCCAAACAGTTCTTTTGCCTTTACGGGAACACCATACACTTGAACGTTTGAATTAAACTTCTCTAAGCTGTCGCAATATAAGCTTGCATTGCCCTCTGACTTTTCTGCACCAATTAAACCACGCTGTGCGCGATGAAAATCAACAAGTACTTTTATTTCAAGCGAAGGGTTAGCTAACGATGCACTGTGTAGTGCGGCTAATATTTCACGACCCGCTTCATCATCTTGTAAGTAAAGTGTGGTGATATAAATTCGTTTTTTTGCGTTGGCAATTAAATCTAACAATTGCGTACGGTATTCTTGCGCATTGGTTAAGACGTTAACGTCTTTTGAAGTCAACCCAAATGCGGGTTTCTCTTGCCAAAATAACATAGTTGCCTATTCACTTAGGTCACATAATTAAGCAGTGACAAATCAAAATTAGTTAAAAGATAACAAAAAAAATCAGGCTGGTCATGAATTAACGTCGTTTTATTGGCTAACAGTCTATTTATTAGGCGGGGGCTGCCTTTAAAGCATTTACTAGTACACATTAATGAACAGCTTTGTAATTTGCGAAAAAAAATAATCTCATCTTTTATTTACTTCCTGCTTGTTTTTCTTAGAATCGGGCGCATTAAAACCGTATTAAACGTTTAGGAAAAGATCATGACTGAAGCAAAACATTGTAAGTTACTTATTTTAGGTTCGGGCCCTGCAGGCTACACAGCCGCAGTTTACGCTGCACGTGCTAATTTAAACCCTGTTTTAATTACCGGTATTCAACAAGGTGGCCAGCTAACAACCACCACTGAAGTTGAAAACTGGCCTGGCGATGCACACGGTTTAACCGGCCCTGCATTAATGGATCGTATGAAAGAGCATGCAGAACGCTTTGAAACTGAAATTGTGTTCGACCACATCAACAAAGTTGACGTATCTAAGCGCCCTTTCACACTAACCGGTGACCAAGGTACTTACACATGTGATGCTTTAATTATTGCAACCGGTGCCTCTGCGAAATATTTAGGCTTAGAGTCTGAGACTAATTTCCAAGGCCGTGGTGTTTCTGCTTGTGCAACCTGTGACGGCTTTTTCTATAAAGGTCAAAAAGTAGCGGTTGTTGGTGGTGGTAACACAGCGGTTGAAGAAGCGTTATACCTATCTAACATTGCTGATGAAGTTCATGTTATTCACCGTCGTGACAGTTTCCGTAGTGAAAAAATTCTTGCTGACCGCCTTGCTGAAAAAGCTGCGAACGGTAATGTTGTAATGCACTACAACCGTACACTTGATGAAGTACTTGGTGACCAAATGGGTGTGACCGGCGTTCGCATTAAAGATGTGGCGTCAGATGCTACTGAAGAACTTGATTTAGCGGGTGTGTTTATTGCCATTGGCCATAAGCCAAACACCGATATGTTTGAAGGTCAGCTAGAAATGAAAGACGGCTACCTAGTGGTTGAATCTGGTCTTAACGGTAATGCAACCCAAACCAGTGTGCCAGGTGTATTTGCTGCTGGTGATGTATCTGACCATATTTACCGTCAAGCGATTACCTCTGCCGGTACTGGCTGTATGGCTGCACTTGATGCAGAACGCTTTTTAGATAACCTATAAGCATACATAGCATACTTTTGGGGCTGAATTTTCAGCCCTTTTTTGTGCCCAAACATAACTGTACTCACACCAAAATTCATTGTACTTATAATTGAAATTAGTTTTATTTATACAATTAATGGCTTAGGTGCGATAGGATCTAAGGGTGAGCAACAAATACCGTCAAATTATATAAGTAAAACTAGCTATAATTATCGTCAGGAATAAATGCTTTATTCATTTAGGCATTACTAGAAACTGTAAAATCAGTTAAAATGCTTAACTTCATATCAAGTAAATTACCGAGAGTTTTCTATGAGTTTGTATACAAAATATATGGAAGAAATCCAAACCCGTAAAACGGAGCTTGGATTAAGCCCACAACCAATCGATAGCGCTGAACTAGTATCAGAAATAATTAATCAAATTAAAGATACTAATAACGAGCACCGTAAAGATTCACTGCATTTCTTTATTTTTAATACTTTACCTGGAACAACCAGTGCTGCGGGCGTTAAAGCACAGTTTCTAAAAGAAATCATTTTAGGTGAAGAGCACGTTGCAGAGATCACTCCAGAATTTGCATTCGAACTACTTTCACACATGAAAGGCGGCCCATCGATTGAAATGCTAATTGATTTAGCCTTTGCTGATGACGCAAAAATCGCAGCACAAGCTGCAGAAGTACTGAAAACTCAGGTATTCTTATACGATGCGGATATGGAGCGCATAAAAGCGGCCTACGAAGCAGGTAACCCAATTGCTAAAGAATTACTAGAGAGCTTCTCAAAAGCTGAATTCTTTACAAAATTACCTGACATCGAAGAAAAAATCGAAGTAGTAACTTACATTGCTGGTGAAGGCGACATCTCAACTGATTTACTGTCTCCAGGTAACCAAGCACACTCACGTGCTGACCGTGAATTACACGGTAAATGTATGATCACTGAAGAAGCACAACAAGAAATTGTTGCCCTTCAAAAGAAACACCCTAACGCTAAAGTAATGCTTATTGCTGAAAAAGGCACCATGGGCGTTGGTTCATCTCGTATGTCTGGTGTGAATAACGTAGCACTTTGGGCTGGCAAACAAGCAAGTCCATACGTTCCTTTCATCAACATTGCACCTGTTGTTGCAGGTACTAATGGTATTGCGCCAATCTTCTTAACAACGGTTGATGTAACTGGCGGTATTGGTCTTGACCTTAAAAACTGGGTTAAGAAAGTAGATGCAGACGGCAATACAGTAACTGATGCAAACGGTGACGCAGTGCTTGAAGAAGCTTACTCTGTTGCTACTGGTACTGTGTTAACAATCAATACTAAAGAGAAGAAGCTTTATAACGGTGATAAAGAACTTGTTGATATTTCATCAGCATTCACACCGCAAAAAGTTGAATTCATGAGAGCTGGCGGTTCTTACGCAGTTGTATTCGGTAAAAAACTACAAACGTTTGCTGCTGAAACTCTTGGCATTGAAACTCCGCTTGTTTACGCACCTTCAAAAGAAATTTCACACGAAGGCCAAGGCTTAACAGCGGTTGAAAAAATCTTTAACCGTAATGCGGTAGGTGTACTATCAGATACGCCACTTCACGCAGGCTCAAATGTTCGCGTTAAAGTGAACATCGTTGGTTCGCAAGATACAACCGGTCCAATGACAGCACAAGAACTAGAAGCAATGGCTGCTTCAACGATTTCACCTCTTGTTGATGGTGCCTATCAGTCTGGTTGTCATACAGCATCAGTATGGGATAGCAAAGCACAAGCAAACATTCCTAAGCTAATGGCGTTTATGAATAAGTTTGGTTTGATCACTGCACGTGACCCGAAAGGCGTTTACCATGCAATGACTGATGTTATTCACAAAGTATTGAACGACATTACAATTGATGATCGCGCTATCATCATTGGTGGTGACTCGCATACACGTATGTCTAAAGGCGTTGCCTTTGGTGCCGATTCAGGTACTGTTGCTGTTGCACTTGCAACGGGTGAATCAGCGATGCCAATTCCTGATTCAGTTAAAGTGACGTTCAAAGGCAAAATGGCTAAGCACATGGATTTCCGCGACGTTGTACATGCAACGCAAGCGCAAATGCTTAAGCAATTTGGTGGCGAAAACGTGTTCCAAGGTCGTATCATTGAAGTTCATATTGGTACCCTAATGGCTGACCAAGCGTTTACTTTCACTGACTGGACTGCAGAAATGAAAGCGAAAGCGTCAATCTGTATTTCAAATGATGAAACGTTAATTAAGTCAATTGAACTTGCTAAGTCACGTATCCAAATCATGATCAACAAAGGTATGGAAAACGAAGCAAAAACGCTACAAGGTCTAATCGATTTAGCCGACAAGCGTATTGCAGGTATTCAATCTGGTGAAGAGCCAGCACTTTCTCCAGACGACAACGCTAAATACCACGCAGAAGTTGTGGTTGATTTAGACCAAATCGTTGAGCCAATGATTGCCGATCCAGACGTTAATAACGATGATGTTTCTAAGCGTTATACTCACGATGTGATCCGCCCTGTTTCTTTTTACAACGACAAGCCTGTTGATTTAGGTTTTGTTGGTTCGTGTATGGTTCACAAAGGCGATATGAAAATTATTGCTCACATGCTACGTAACCTTGAGAAGAAAAACGGTTCTATCTCATTCAAAGCGCCATTAGTTGTTGCGCCACCAACATACAACATTGTTGATGAGCTTAAAGCAGAAGGCGATTGGGATATTCTTGCTAAATACGCAGGTTTTGAATTTGACGATGCAAAACCAAAAACGGCTGCACGTACTAAGTATGAAAATATCTTATACCTAGAACGCCCTGGTTGTAACCTATGTATGGGTAACCAAGAAAAAGCAGAACCAGGTGATACTGTTATCGCAACATCAACACGTCTTTTCCAAGGCCGTGTAGTAGCCGATACATCTGAGAAAAAAGGTGAATCACTACTAGGTTCTACGCCAGTTGTAGTTCTATCTTCTGTTCTTGGTCGTTTCCCGACTATGGAAGAGTATAAATCTGCGGTTGAAGGTATTGACCTTACATCGTTTACACCTGTTGAAGAAGCAATGACAACTAAGTTCAACGCAGGTGAAGCTGTACCAGTAAAAGTGGTTAGCTAATTCGATTAGTTTACCATTTAATTAAGCGCGTTTTTTAACGCGCTTTTTTTTTGGCTAAAATTTACCTAACAGCAATGTAAGCCCTGCTCAACCCTATGGACAACACAATAATTTGTGGTTTGTGATTTTAAAGCAACAGGTTACACTTTGTCTTGACCATGCAGTTATTCAATCGGTGTTATGACTAAACAACTTTATCAACTCGCTCAAAGCCACTTTGCTTTTCCTGATCCCAACCATGCATTAGATGATCCAGATGGTTTGCTTGCCATTGGTGGATGTTTATCGGTAACGCGGTTAAAAAATGCCTATTTATCTGGTATTTTTCCGTGGTTTAGTGAACACGAGCCAATTATGTGGTGGTCACCGAGTGAGCGCGGTATTGTTGAGCTTAATGACTTTCATGTTAGTAAAAGCTTACGAAAACATTTAAAAAAGCACCCGGTCACCGTAACTGTTAACCATGCCTTTGAAGAAGTGATAGAAGCGTGCCGCGATCAACGCATTGATACTGATGGCACTTGGATAACCCCGCAAATGCAACAGGCGTACATTAATGCCCATCACAATGGCTTGGCCCATAGTTTAGAGGTATGGAGCGAGGGAGAGCTTGCAGGCGGCTTATATGGGATTATGCAAACAGGTGTTTTTTGTGGTGAATCAATGTTTCATCATCAAACAAATTGCTCCAAACTCGCCATGTGGGCGCTGGTTAATTGGCTTAAGCGCCATAATGCGCATTTTATTGATTGCCAATTAGAAAATCCTTATTTAATGTCGTTAGGTGCCAGCGTGATTCCACGTGAAGAATTTTTAACTAAACTTAATAAAGCACAGTGTTACACCCCAGCTGCCAGTATGTGGCAGCCACAGGAGCTAATCGCGATATATGAATGAACAACTTCCGGCTCGTATTGGCCTAAGCCAACCATTTGAATGCAGTTACTTGCCAGATCGCCAAGAGCAATTGCTGGTGATACTCGATCCAAGTTGTTACAGCAGCAATAAGTTTGAGTCGTTATTAGGATTGGGCTTTCGTCGCAGTGGTAACCAAATTTACCGTCCGCACTGCCCTATTTGCAGCGCGTGTAGTTCTGTGCGCGTTTTAGCTGATGAATTTATGCCGACAAAATCGCAAAAACGTAAACTTAACAAAGCAAAAAACCGCTTTGAGGTAAAATATTCTCAAGTTGAACGCGAACAATACTATCCACTTTACAGTAAATACATTAGCTTGCGCCACCAAGACGGTTCTATGTATCCACCTGATAAATCACAATTTCAAAGCTTTTTGTTTTGTAGCTGGTTAACCATCACCTTTATAGAGCTTTGGGATCAAGATAACTTAGTGGCCGTTGCTGTAACTGATTGTATGGACAACGCTATTTCGGCTATTTATACATTTTTTGACCCTGACTACGAACACTTTAGTTTAGGCACTGTAATGATATTACAGCAGCTTAAATTTGCTAAACAGCAACACAAACAGTTTGTTTATTTAGGCTATCAAATAGATGAATGTGACAAAATGAAGTATAAAACCCAGTTTTTACCCGCCCAAAAACAGCTCAATGACCAGTGGGTGGCTATTTAATTTACAAAAATAGCCCCTGCGCCTTTACTTATTGGCGTATTTTGGGCAAAATCTGCAGCGTTTAACTATTAAAGAGGTGTTACGCTAAACATGGCGAAAGAAGACGTAATCGAAATGCAAGGGACAGTCCTTGATACTTTACCAAATACAATGTTCCGAGTTGAGCTAGAAAATGGTCACGTAGTTGTGGCTCATATTTCAGGTAAAATGCGCAAAAACTATATCCGTATTTTAACCGGCGATAAAGTAACGGTAGAAATGACTCCTTACGATTTATCGAAAGGTCGTATCGTATTCCGTGCTCGCTAAGTAAGTGCGTAAACGAGATTTAGTTTTTGGCTAGTGAAAACTAGCTTTAAGCGTTTATTAAATGTAATTAATGGTAGTAGCCAGTAATTACATTTAATAAACAAAAAACCCAGCTTTTGCTGGGTTTTTTGTTGCCTATTTCTTTGGCAAATAAAAAAAGCCTGCACAAAGCAGGCTTTTTAAAATCGCTAACCTTTTAGGTTAGGCTGGCGTTAAGTTACTCTCGTAATCAAAACGCAGCTTTTTATCTTTAACCGATACTTTTACCGTACCACCAGAAATTAGCTCACCAAACAGTATTTCGTTAGCCAATTGCTTTTTAAGATCTTCTTGGATAACACGTGCCATAGGACGCGCGCCCATTGCTTTGTCATAGCCTTTGTCAGCCAACCACTCACGTGCTTTAGAGGTAAGCTCAAGATTAACTGACTTCTTATCCAGTTGCGCTTGAAGCTCCACAACAAACTTATCAACCACTTGCAAAATAACTTCTTTATCGAGGTGATTAAACCAAATAATGTTATCTAAGCGGTTTCTAAATTCAGGTGAAAATACTTTATTAATTTCACCCATCGCATCGTGTGTATGGTCTTGCTCACTAAAGCCAATCGACTTACGCGTGGTTTCTTGTACGCCGGCATTGGTGGTCATCACCACCACGACGTTTCTGAAGTCGGCTTTACGGCCATTATTATCAGTTAGCGTACCGTGATCCATAACTTGTAAAAGAATGTTGTAGATATCTGGATGGGCTTTTTCAATTTCATCCAGCAATACCACTGCATGTGGGTTTTTAATCACCGCTTCTGTTAATAAGCCGCCTTGCTCAAAACCTACATAACCCGGAGGCGCACCGATTAAACGGCTCACCGCATGGCGCTCAACATATTCAGACATATCAAAACGAATAAACTCAACACCCATGCACTTAGCTAATTGCTTGGTAACCTCTGTTTTACCTACCCCTGTTGGGCCTGCAAATAAGAATGAACCAACCGGTTTGTTCTCGTTCGCTAAACCTGAGCGAGATAAACGAATAGCAGAAGTTAATGCATCAATAGACTGATCTTGCCCAAACACCAGCATTTTTAAATTACGGTCTAAGTTTTTAAGCGTTTCTTTATCAGACGATGATACATTTTGTGGCGGAATACGTGCCATTTTAGACACAATCATCTCAATATCAGATACACCAATGGTTTTTTTACGTTTAGACGTAGGCAGTAAACGTTGGCTTGCGCCCGCTTCATCAATCACATCAATTGCTTTATCAGGTAAGTGACGCTCATTAATATACTTGGCACTTAGCTCAGCGGCTGCTTTTAACGCCTTTTGTGTATAACGAATACCATGGTGAGCTTCGTAACGGTCTTTTAAGCCGTTAAGAATTTTAGTGGTGTCTTCAACGCTAGGTTCAAGCACATCAATTTTTTGAAAGCGACGTACCAAGGCACGATCTTTTTCAAAAATATTCTTATACTCGCCGTAAGTCGTTGAACCCATACAACGTAATTGCCCACTTGAAAGTAGCGGTTTAATTAAGTTTGAGGCATCCATTACCCCACCTGATGCAGCACCTGCACCAATGATGGTGTGAATTTCATCAATAAATAAAATAGAGCCTGGTTTAGCTTGCAGCTCTTTTAATAAGCTTTTAAAGCGCTTCTCAAAATCGCCTCGGTATTTGGTACCGGCAAGTAACGCGCCCATATCTAAAGAGTATACAACCGCATCAGCAATGACTTCAGGCACTTGTTCGTTAACAATTCGATAGGCTAAACCCTCGGCAATGGCAGTTTTACCTACGCCGGCTTCACCAACCAGTAATGGGTTATTCTTTTTGCGACGACACAGTACTTGTACCGTGCGCTCTACTTCACTGTCACGTCCAACAAGCGGGTCAATGTTACCCTCTTTAGCCTGTATATTAAGGTTAGTAGTAAAGCTGTCGAGCTTGCTCGCTTCTTCACTGGCCACCTCTTGAACTTCTTCATGTATATCGTCGGTGTCATCGCCTAATTCGTCGTCACCTTTGGCAATCCCATGAGAAATAAAGTTAACAATATCAAGACGAGAAATATCATTCTTTTTAAGTAAATACACGGCTTGGCTTTCTTGTTCAGAAAAAATAGCCACCAGCACATTCACGCCTGTTACTTCATTTTTACCCGAAGATTGCACATGAAATACCGCGCGCTGTAATACACGCTGAAAACCAAGCGTTGGTTGAGTTTCGCGTTCTTCTTCTAAATCGGGAATAACCGGTGTGGTTTCATCAATAAATTCAAGTAACTCTGTTTTTAATCCAGAAACGTCAACACCACACGCATTGAGCGCTTCTCCAGCTGATGGATTGTCGAGTAGAGCGAGTAAAAGATGCTCTACGGTCATAAACTCATGACGACGTGTACGCGCTTCACGAAACGCGGTGTTCAAAGTTAGTTCTAAGTCTTTATTTAGCATTGGCAACCCCTTACAGAGATAATAATTTTATACCGCACTTCAAAGATGAAAGTTCACCTTTGTGGTATTTATTCCTGCTCACAACTACATAGCAGTGGATGCTCGTTATCCCTTGAGTAGCGGTTAACTTGCTCAGCCTTGGTATGTGCTACATCGGCGCTGTAAACACCACATATGCCCTTACCTTGCTGATGTATTTGCAGCATCACATCAGTTGCTCTATCGCTATCCATATTAAAAAACGTCATTAAGATCTCTATTACAAAATCCATCGGCGTGTAATCATCGTTGTTTAACACAACTTTATATTTTCGCGGTGGCTGCAACTTTTGCTTTTCACTATCGCGAACGGTGTCGATAACACCAGAATCTTTCATACCACTCATAATTAAATATAGTCTTGTCTTTGTAACTCAAGCAAACTTGAATAAAAAAATAAATAAAATGTTAAAAAATAACCTAAAACACTTGACTGGTTGCTTAAATAAACTACAGTCAAATGGTGATTGATTAAACCTTAGTCAGTCTAGCAAACAATACAGTTTAGGATAACTAAATTAGTCAACTTATAGAAGGATGTAGAAGTATGGCTTGTGGTAAAGTCAAATGGTTCAACAACGCCAAAGGTTTTGGTTTCATCGTAGAAGACGGTTGCGAGAACGACATTTTTGCTCATTACTCCACTATTGTAATGGACGGATACAAGACACTTAAAGCTGGTCAAGATGTTACCTTCGAATTACAACAGGGCCCTAAAGGTCTACACGCTACTAATATAGCCCCTAACGGCGATATTATAGAGTGATTGTAAATATGAGACTAAAGCGAGCGACCTGTTTAGATCCTCGCTTAATTCCCTAAAAATCCCTAACCACTTCAATATAAATTGCCTCATTGTGTGTTAATTCAACCCCACTCCTTGATTTTATTTTATCTACCCCAATAATTTCAGTATTAGGTGTTTAACTGCTGGCGTTTAGCGCGTAATCCTAGCCCTTTTTAGCCAAGCTTGTTACACTCTTTATCCTGTAAAACGTAATTACTTTAGCCTAATGGCTAGTTTGTATTTACATAAATTTTAGTTATAAAAGACACTAGTCCGTCAGGTGTGATTATTCTCACCTTGTTTAGGTTATACGAGTACCAACACCTAACAGACTACTCATTGCATATATTAATGCTTTATTTATAAGGTATTAGGCGATGATTTCTTTGCATTGTTGAATTTGGCCAATGCGGCCTACTATCTAGGAATGATGATGACATCAAAAATTATCTATACAAAAACGGACGAAGCTCCGGCATTAGCAACTTATTCGTTGTTACCTATTATCCAAGCGTACACAAATGCGGCAGGTGTTGAAGTTGAAACACGCGACATCTCATTAGCTGGTCGTGTAATTGCGAGCTTCCCGGATTACCTAACAGAAGAACAACGCATTGGTGATGCACTTGCAGAACTTGGCGAAATGGCAAAAACACCTGAAGCTAACATCATTAAATTACCAAACATCAGTGCCTCAGTTCCACAACTTCGCGCTGTAATTAAAGAGCTTCAAGAAAAAGGTTATGCACTTCCAGAATATCCGGTTGAACCTAAAAACGATGAAGAAAAAGCTATTCAAGCAGCCTACGACAAAATTAAAGGTAGCGCAGTAAACCCAGTTCTTCGTGAAGGTAACTCTGACCGTCGCGCACCAAGTTCAGTAAAAGAATATGCGCGTAATAACCCGCATTCAATGGGTGCATGGAGCAAAGATTCTCAATCATATGTTGCAAGCATGGAAGAAGGTGATTTCTTTGGCTCTGAACAGTCAGTAACTGTTGATGAAGCAACGGATGTTCGTATTGAACACGTAGCGGCTAATGGCGATATCACTGTACTTAAGCAAAGCACGCCATTACTTGCTGGTGAAGTAATTGATGCATCACGTATTAGTGCTGCGAAATTACAAGCATTCTTAGAAGCCGAAATTAATGCAGCGAAAGAAAAAGGCGTGTTATTTTCGCTTCATATGAAAGCAACCATGATGAAAGTATCTGATCCAATCATCTTTGGTCACGCTGTAAAAGTATTCTACAAAGACGTTTTTGCAAAACACGGTGCACTTTTTGAAGAGCTAGGTGTTGATGTAAACAACGGTTTAGGCGATGTGTACTCTAAAATTCAAACATTAGATGACGCTAAGCGCGAAGAAATTGAAGCAGACATTCAAGCGGTTTACGCTAACCGCCCTGCTATCGCCATGGTTGATTCTCATCGTGGTATTACAAACTTACACGTACCAAGTGACGTGATCATCGATGCTTCTATGCCAGCTGCAATTCGTTCAAGCGGTCAAATGTGGAATAAAGACGATAAATTACAAGACACAAGCTTTGTAATTCCAGATCGTTGTTACTCTGGCGTTTACCAAGCAACAATTGATTTTTGTAAAGAGCACGGTGCTTTTGATCCTACGACTATGGGTAGCGTACCAAACGTTGGCCTTATGGCTCAAAAAGCGGAAGAATACGGCTCACATGACAAAACATTTGAAGCAAAAGCTGACGGTACTATTCGTGTTGTTGACACAAATGGCAATACGTTACTTGAGCACAGTGTTGAGCAAGGCGATATCTGGCGCATGTGTCAAGTTAAAGATGCACCAATTCAAGATTGGGTTAAACTTGCAGTAAACCGCGCTCGCGCAACTGGTAATCCGGCTATTTTCTGGTTAGATGCAGAACGTGCACACGATGCTGAGCTAATCAAAAAAGTGAATAAATACCTGCCAGATCACGACACTGCTGGCCTAGATATTCAAATTTTATCGCCAATGGATGCAACCTTATTCTCACTAGCACGCATCAAAGAAGGTAAAGACACGATTTCTGTAACAGGTAACGTATTACGTGATTACCTAACAGATTTATTCCCAATTTTAGAGTTGGGTACTAGTGCTAAAATGCTTTCAATTGTGCCACTAATGAATGGCGGTGGTTTATTTGAAACAGGTGCCGGTGGTTCTGCTCCTAAGCACGTTCAACAATTTGAAAAAGAAAACCACTTACGTTGGGATTCTTTAGGTGAGTTCTTAGCACTTGCTGCGTCACTTGAGCACCTAAGCACGACAACAGGTAACAACAAGGCACAAGTACTTGCTGATACGCTTGATAAAGCAACGGGCACATTCCTAGCTGAAAACAAATCGCCTTCACGTAAAGTAAAAGAAATTGATAACCGTGGTTCTCATTTCTTCTTATCTTTATTCTGGGCTCAAGAACTTGCTAAGCAAAATGAAGATAGCGAGCTTAAAGCGCAATTTACACAAATTGCTAGCGACCTTGAAACCAACAAAGAGCAAATTGTTAACGAGCTAAACGATGCACAGGGCCCTGCAATGAACATTGGCGGATACTTCCAGCCAAATGATGATGCAGCCTTTAAAGCAATGCGTCCAAGCACAACATTTAACGAGATTTTATCTAAACTAGTATAAATCAGTTAAATGAACGAAAAGGCGCTCACAGAGCGCCTTTTTTGTGCTTAGGCGAAAGGTGTTCGTAAAAAAGGCCGCTAATGCGTAATGCCAGTCAGTTAAGCTGACTGGCATTTTTCTTTTTAGTCGGATACTTCTTTGGCTTTGGTTTTACCCATCTTGGGTAGCTCCTGTCTTCTCGCCTTTCTGGTAACAAGAAGAAGCTCATT